>Ga0307984_1000010_pt1 | contig 75473 bp, 99 predicted proteins | sample EllFjometageno78_FD_203169 | JGI IMG/M metagenome (GOLD analysis project Ga0307984, IMG submission 203169) | Marine microbial communities from Ellis Fjord, Antarctic Ocean - #78 | ecosystem: Environmental > Aquatic > Marine > Unclassified | place: Southern Ocean | collected 2014-10-09
CGCCCATGAAAGCGGTACGCGAGCTGGGTTCAGAACGTCGTGAGACAGTTCGGTCCATATCCGGTGTAGGCGTTAGAATATTGAGAGGAGCCTTCTTTAGTACGAGAGGACCGAGAAGGACATACCTATGGTGTACCAGTTATCATGCCAATGGTAAACGCTGGGTAGCTACGTATGGAGTGGATAACCGCTGAAAGCATCTAAGTGGGAAGCCCACCTCAAGATGAGTATTCTCATCACTTTAAGTGAGTAAGGTCACGGCAAGACTAGCCGTTTAATAGGCATTAAGTGTAAGTACAGTAATGTATGTGCTAAGATGTCCTAACAGACCGAGGACTTGAATTTTAATAGTCTTGCATATTTTTATAGTATGCAAGACTTTATACCTTGGTGTTTCTAGCATTATGGAACCACACTGATCCATTTCGAACTCAGATTGTGAAACATTTTAGCGGCGAAAATACTTGGGGGGACACCTCCTGGGAAAATAGCTCAATGCCAAGGTTTTAAAAGTACTAAATTTAAAAAAATTAACGATAAAGTAAAGCTAATTAATATATAATTACTTATAGAATATTTATCTCAAACATTTATTAGTTTATTTAAAAAAACTTACTATGGATTTACGTTTCCTTATCATTGCATCACCTTTATTAATTGCAGCATCTTGGGCTTTATTCAATATTGGCCGTTTAGCTATTCAACAAATTCAACGTCAATACCGTTAATAATTGGACAAGGAAAAATAAAATTATTTTTCCTTGTGTTATTTTTAATTTATGATTAGAATGATATGTATATAATGTTTTATCTTTATAATTATGGCAGTACCGAAAAAACGAACATCAAAATCAAAAAAGAATAGTCGTAAAGCAAATTGGAAAAATAAAGCAGCAAAACAAGCTCAAAAAGCTTTGTCATTAGCTAAATCTGTTTTAAAAGGAAAAAGTACTAGTTTTATTTATAGATTAAATGAAGAAGATTAAATTCTTCTATTAATCTTTTAAAACTTATAAAGTAAAGCGGATGTGGCGGAATTGGTAGACGCGCTGGGTTTAGGTTCCAGTAACTATGTTGTAAGAGTTCAAGTCTCTTCATCCGCAAAAATTAAAAAAAGAAAAAAAGATACCTTTTTAGTTTTAAGCTAAGAAGTTTTTTTTTATTAGTAGTTTTTAATTAATTAGTTAAAAGTAAATAAAAAAAACAAATTTTTTACTTTTAGTAAAATATTCTATAATAATGGTAGTAATGTAAATACTTTTTTAATTAAATTTATGGTTGAAAAATCAAATAAAATTTTAGATACTAAACTTACAAAATTAGTTAACCAACCTTATAAGTATGGCTTTTCAACCCAGATTGAAAAAGATACCATTGAAAAAGGTTTGAGTGAAGATATTATAAGATTAATTTCTATAAAAAAAGAAGAACCTACGTTTATGCTCGATTTTAGGTTAAAAGCATTTAAAATATGGAAGAATTTATGCTCGCCTAAATGGTCTTTCTTAAAAATTTCTGAGATTAATTATCAAGAATTAACTTATTACTCTGCACCGAAAAAAAAAGTTAAATTAAATTCTTTAGATGAAGTCGATCCGGAATTATTAAAAACTTTTGAAAAATTAGGTATTTCATTAACAGAACAAAAAAAATTAACCAATGTCGCTGTTGATATTGTTTTTGACAGTGTTTCAATAGCAACTACTTTTCAAAAAGAGTTAGCTGAATATGGAGTAATTTTTTGTTCTATCTCGGAAGCAATAAAAAAGTACCCTAAATTAGTCAAAAAATATCTAGGTGCTATTGTTCCTATTGGTGATAATTATTTTACCGCTTTAAATTCTGCTGTTTTCACAGACGGATCTTTTTGTTTCATACCTAAAGATATAAAGTGTCCCTTGGATTTATCTACTTATTTTAGGATTAATGATCAACAGGCAGGTCAATTTGAACGAACACTAATTATCGCGGAAGAAAATAGTTATGTTAGTTACTTAGAAGGGTGCACCGCACCGCAATACGATGACAATCAATTACATGCTGCAGTGGTTGAATTAGTAGCATTAAAAAATGCAGAAATTAAGTATTCTACAGTTCAAAATTGGTATACTGGAAATGAAAATGGTCAAGGTGGTATTTTTAATTTTGTAACTAAGCGAGGATTATGCTCTGGTTATAAATCAAAAATATCATGGACGCAAGTTGAGACTGGCTCTGCGATTACCTGGAAATATCCTAGTTGTATTTTAATTGGTGAAAAATCAATAGGAGAATTCTATTCTGTAGCTTTGACAAATAATTATCAACAAGCAGATACGGGTAGTAAAATGGTTCATATTGGTAAACATACTAAAAGTCGTATCGTTTCAAAGGGTATTTCAGCAGGTAACTCCAAAAATAGCTACCGTGGTTTAGTTAATATTAATAAAAAAGCGTTTGGTTCACGAAATTTTTCTCAGTGTGACTCTCTATTAATTGGTAATTCATCTAATGCTAATACGTTTCCATATATTTCTGTTCAAAATTCAACAACTAAAGTAGAACACGAAGCTTCTACATCAAAAATTGGTGAAGAACAGATTTTCTATTTTTTACAACGTGGTATAGTTATTGAGAAAGCTATTGAATTAATTATTAGTGGTTTTTGCAAAGATGTGTTTAGTGAATTACCTTTAGAATTTGCTGCAGAAGCAGACCGTTTATTAAGTTTAAAATTAGAAGGAAGTGTTGGCTAATGAATATAAAAATTCCACTTTTAGAAATTAGAAATTTAAATGTAACAATTGATAACACGCAAATTTTAAATAATTTAAATTTAAAAGTTAATAAAGGCGAAATACATGCAATTATGGGCCGTAATGGTTCTGGTAAAAGTACATTTTCAAAAGTTGTTGCAGGTCACCCTTCTTATGATATATTGAGTGGTGATATTTTATTTAATGGTAGTAGTCTTTTAGAAATTGAACCTGAAAAACGTTCACATTTAGGAATTTTTTTAGCATTTCAGTATCCAATTGAAATTCCTGGTGTTAGTAATGAAGATTTTTTAAGGTTAGCTTACAATTCTAAAATGAAAAGTCAAAATAAAGAAGAATTAGATCCAATTCAATTTTTTAGTTATATTATTGAAAAACTAAAAATTGTTGAAATGGACAAAACTTTTTTAGCACGAAATGTTAATGAAGGTTTTTCTGGCGGTGAGAAAAAACGAAATGAAATTTTACAAATGGCTTTATTAGATTCTGAATTATCTATCTTAGATGAAACTGATTCAGGGTTAGACATTGATGCCTTAAAAATTATTTCTAGTGGTATCAATAAATTAATGACTAAAGAAAAAGGTATTATTTTAATCACCCATTATCAACGGTTATTAGATTATATCAAGCCTGATTATATACATGTAATGCAAAATGGAAAAATTATTCGAACTGGAAATTTTGAATTAGCTAAAGAATTAGAAATAAAAGGTTATCAATGGTTAAATAATATAAATAAATAGAAAGTTTGTATAAAAAAATACCATCGTGTAACTAAAAACACTTATAATTATGGGTGTTCCTATATATACATTATTTAATATTGGGTAAATTACTAAAATAGCTAAATTCTATGTACCCAGATAATTTTTATTTAAGTACGCCAACATTTTTAGCAGAAGCCGAGGTAGGAAAACATTTTTACTGGAATATCGCAGGATTTTTAGTACATGGACAAGTATTATTAGTTTTATGGTTTGTTTTTGCTTTAATACTCCTATTAGCTTTTCTAGGTACTCGTGATAATAAACGAGTTCCACTTGGATGGCAAAACTTTATGGAATCTGCACTTGATTTTGTAACAGATATTGCTAAAGACCAACTAGGCGAAAGTTTTTATAAAGAGTGGGTACCTTTTATAGGTACGTTATTCTTATTTATTTTTGGATGTAATTGGACCGGTGCGATCTTCCCTTGGAAACTAATCAAATTACCCCAAGGTGAACTAGCTGCACCGACAAATGATATAAATACAACTGTAGCATTAGCACTTTTAGTTTCACTGGCATATTTTTATGCAGGTTTAAGTAAAAAAGGTTTAGGCTATTTTAAACATTATATTGAACCAATTCCAGTTCTTTTTCCGTTAAAGGTTTTAGAAGATTTTACAAAACCTTTATCTTTAAGTTTCCGACTTTTTGGAAATGTACTTGCTGATGAATTAACCATTACTGTACTTACAACACTAGTACCTTTAGTAATTCCATTACCAATTATGGCACTAGGTATCTTTGCTGGTTCTGTTCAAGCTTTAATTTTCTCTACTCTAGCTGCTGCTTATATTGCGGAAGCGCTCGAGTAAACACTACATTTAAAAAATTTCTAAAATTATATTTTTATTTATTAATTAAAAGTTATTATGGATTCTATTATTTCTGCTGCTTCTGTTATTGCTGCTGGTTTAGCTATTGGTTTATCTGCAATTGGTCCTGGTATTGGTCAAGGTAATGCTGCTGGTCAAGCTGTTGAAGGTATTGCACGTCAACCAGAAGCAGAAGGCAAAATTCGTGGTACATTATTACTAAGTTTAGCGTTCATGGAAGCTCTAACTATTTATGGTTTAGTTGTTGCTTTAGCTTTATTATTTGCAAACCCGTTTACATCTTAATAAAAACATAACCCAAATAAATATAGAAAATACTTCTATATTTATTTGGATATTTTTTAATTGTATTCATGTAAAACATTGATATATTTTATATGGTTAATCTTTCAATATTAATTTCAACTTCAAGCGAAGTTAATGGACCGGGAGGTCTATTTGATTTTGATCTTACATTACCTCTTGTAGGACTTCAATTTATTCTGCTAATGTTGGTTCTTAATTCTTTATTCTACACACCTTTACTTAAAGTAATCACGGAACGTAACGATTTTATAGTAGGCAACCTGTCAAGTGCCGCTAAAACATTAATAGAAGCAAAAAAATTGAAAACTCAATACGAACAAGATATGACAAAAGTTCGTAAAGATGCAAAATTAGAAATCGTAAACTCACAAAAAATTCACAAAGAAATCTTAGATATTGAACTAAATATTTTACAAAAAAATATTGATAGTTTATTAAATAAGATTACAGAAGACTTTAATACTAAAAAAGAGAATGTTCTTAGTAATTTAGATAATCAAATTCAATTACTAACAATCCAAATTGAAAAAAAATTATCCATTTAAATTTTTTGGTATAAGTAACTTTTCTCTTATATACATATAGTTTAAATAACGATTATAAAATATGGAAAATTTTGATCAAGTTTTTATATTACTTGCCGAAAAAGAAGGGATTCATCTAAATTCAGATATTTTAGATACAGGTCTATTCAATGTAATTGTTTTAGTAGCTGTTCTAGTTTATTTAATAAAAAAAGAAATCCTACCTCTTTTAGAAGAGCGTCATAAAGAGATTTCAAAAGCTGTTTTCGATGCGGAAGAAAAAGTTTTAGAAGCTAATCGTCGTTTAATAAATGCTCAGCAGCAATTAACCCAAGCGAAAGTTATTATTAGTGAAATTCATAATGAAACACTAAAAACTAAGCAAACGTTGTTAGAATCCGATTATAAACAAGCAAATGATGATCTAACTATACGTTTTTCAAGAGCTTTAGCGACGTTGAGTTTTCGCGAACAACAAATTTTTACTGAAGTGAAACAAGAAATTATTTCATTAACGTTAAAAAATGTTTTACGCCAAGTTCAACAAAAACTAAATGCTTCAAAACAATCTATAGTTATAAACAATAGTATTGCTAAGTTGGGAGGGAAGCTTTAATGGCTAATGACTTACTAGCAGCAAAAATTGCTACTCCTTATGCAGAAGCATTATTAAAATTAGCAAAAACACAAAATTCAATTCATATAATTACAGCAGATATTAATAATTTAAGAGAATTATTTGAATCAAGTAAAATTTTGAAAGATTCTTTGAATAATCCATTAATGGTTGCGGAAACGAAGCGTGGTATTATCAAAGAAGTTATCAGCCCCCAAGTAAGTGAGCCGATGTCCAATTTCTTAATGATTTTACTTGATCGAAAAAGAATTTCTTACATTGATGCTATCGCAGAACGTTATTTAGAATTAGTTTACGAATTAGCTAATATTAAAATTGTAGAAGTAGTTTCTGCTACTACTTTTAATGAAGAACAAAAGGAATTATTAACGAATAAACTACAAGTAATGACGAATGCTAAAGAAATTAAATTAATAATAACTTTAGACTCTAGTCTTATTGGTGGATTCTTAATAAAAACAAATTCACAAATAATTGATCTAACTTTAAAAGGTCAACTTAGAGAATTAGCAAAACAATTAGATAGCACTTTAGAAATTTAAAAATTATTTAAAATCTTTTATTAACCTTTTATCTTAAAAAATAATACAATGGTAAGTATTCGTCCAGACGAAATTAGTAGTATTATCCGTGAACAAATTGAAAAATATGATCAAGAGGTTAAAGTAGACAACGTTGGTACCGTTCTTCAAATTGGTGACGGTGTTGCACGTGTCTATGGTCTTGATCAAGTAATGAGTGGTGAATTATTAGAGTTTGAAGATAAAACAATTGGTGTTGCGCTAAACTTAGAGAATGATAATGTTGGTGTTGTACTTATGGGTACGGGTCGCCAAATTTTAGAAGGCGGTACTGTAAAAGCAACAGGTCAAATTGCTCAAATTCCTGTTGGTGACCAATTTTTAGGTCGTGTTATTAATCCATTAGCATCTCCTATTGATGGAAAAGGCGATATTACTCCTTCTGATTCGCGTCTCTTGGAAGCTATGGCTCCAGGTATTATTAGTCGAAAATCTGTTTGTGAACCACTACAAACCGGTATCACATCTATTGATGCTATGATTCCAATTGGTCGTGGGCAACGAGAACTAATTATTGGTGATCGTCAAACAGGTAAAACTTCAATTGCGATTGATACTATTATTAATCAAAAAACTGAAGATGTTGTTTGTGTTTATGTAGGTATTGGTCAAAAGGCATCTACTGTTGCTCAAGTAGTTAACGTGTTAGAAGAAAAAGGTGCAATGTCTTATACTATAATTGTATTAGCTAGTGCAAACGATCCTGCTACACTGCAATATATTGCACCGTATGCAGGCGCAGCAATGGCAGAATACTTCATGTATAAAGGTAAAGCGACATTAATTGTTTATGATGATTTAACAAAACAAGCTATGGCTTATCGTCAAATGTCATTACTATTACGTCGTCCACCCGGTCGTGAAGCATATCCTGGTGATGTTTTCTATTTACATTCACGTTTACTAGAGCGAGCGGCAAAATTAAGTGACGAACTTGGTGGTGGAAGTATGACTGCTTTACCAATTATTGAAACTCAAGCAAGTGATGTATCTGCATACATCCCTACAAACGTAATTTCAATTACGGATGGTCAAATTTTCTTATCTAATGATTTATTTAATTCAGGAATTCGCCCTGCCATTAATGTTGGTATTTCTGTATCCCGCGTAGGATCTGCTGCTCAAACAAAAGCAATGAAAAAAGTAGCTGGTAAATTAAAATTAGAGCTTGCTCAATTTGCTGAACTAGAAGCATTTTCTCAATTTGCTTCCGATTTAGATGAGTCGACACAGAAACAATTAGCTCGTGGAACACGACTACGTGAATTATTAAAACAGCCGCAAAATTCACCTATATCAGTAGCTAACCAAGTTGCTTTAATTTATACGGGTATTAATGGCTATTTAGATGATTTAGAAGTTAAAGAAGTTAAAAACTACTGTGCCAGTTTATTAAATTATTTAGATACAACTAAAACTCAATATTCTGAAATTGTAAATTCTCAACAATTTACTGAAGAAGCAGAAGAGTTATTAAAGTCTGCGATTACAGAAGCAAAAGCAAATTTTAAAATTTAATTACTAAAAACTAGTCAATGAAAAAATGCGTCCCATTTTAATAGTAAAATGGGACGCATTTTTTCACGTTTAAAAATTACGTCATTTTAAATAATTAATTATAAAACTAATTATTTAAACTGGCTTATATTTATTTAAAAAGCTGATGAAGGGACTTGAACCCCCGACCTACTGATTACAAATCAGTTGCTCTACCAATTGAGCTACATCAGCTAAAGAATTAAATTTTTTAGTTTTAATGTTAAAAAATTTAACTATATTAAGCTACACATTTATTATACTACTTTTTATTAATAAGTTCTTAACTGTTTTTGTTGGTTGAGCACCAACAGCTAGCCACTTTACAATTTTTTCTTTATCAAAATATGATTCTTTTGTTAGCGGATTGTAGTAGCCTACAAGATCAATGTCTCTACCATTACGTCTTGTTGTATTTGTCATAATGACTAGACGGTAAGATGGTTGACGTTTACGTCCTAATCGTTTTAATCGAAGTTTTAGCATATCTTATTTTTAAATTTAATTTACAGATAACTCGTTTATAATTTCAGTTAAGCACTCTATCCATAGAATAGCAAGGATTGGTGATAAGTCCATTCCAAACATCTGAGGTACTAAACCTCTAAATAGTCGTAAGTAAGGGTCTGTAATTTTCGATAGTAGATAAAATGGTTGTGTAAAAGGATTAAGGTTTGGAAACCAAGTTATTGTTAATCTTAAAGTAATTAAAAAATTATAAAACTTAAAAAACATCAATAATGACTCTTGTAAGACTAAGAAAACTTGACTTAAATAAGAATTAGAGTCCATTTAGATACGTCCTTTTTTTATTTTTTTATAATTTTTCTTTTAACTACCATTATAACTCTATTTGTCTAAAATAAACAAGTTTTAATTAATACTTTTTTATATTAAAGTAATTATTTATACCAATATATTTAAATATATAATAGCTCTTTATAATTTAATTACTTTTTGTTATAATAAAAGCATAATTATAAGTACTTTAGGGTGATTAACTCAGCGGTAGAGTGTCTGCCTTACAAGCAGAAGGTCACAGGTTCAAATCCTGTATTACCCATTAACTATCTGTTCTATTTTTAAGTCATTTTGTTTTGCAATTCCCATCATTTGAGAATTACTTTTACCAGGTGCTACCATAGGATAACAATTTTCATCTTCAACAACTACAAAATCGAAAACAATCGGCCCTGAATAGTCCTTTGAGTCAAGTAACTCTTGTTCCATTTCTTCTTTTGTACTAATTGCAATAGCTTTAATACCGTACGATTTTGCTAAATTAATAAAATCTGGACGTCCTTTGTCCATACTCGAATGTGAGTAACGTTCTCCATAAAAAGATTGTTGCCACTGTCTTACCATACCTTGCCAATGATTATTAATAATAACTAATCGTATAGGTAAATTGTATTGCATGATTGCACCTAATTCTTGAATACACATTTGGATACTAGAATCTCCAGAAATACAAATCACAGGGGTATTTGGAAAAGCAACTTGTGCGCCAATTGCAGCGGGTAGTCCATAACCCATAGTTCCTAAGCCAGCACTTGACGCCCATTTTCGTGGGCTTGATTTAATAAATTGAGCTGACCACATCTGATGCTGGCCAACGTCTGTTGTAAAAATTGCGTTGGAATATAAATTACCTACATAATTAATTACTTGTTGAGGTGATAATTTATCTTTCAATTGTGGAATCATTAATGGGTATGTTTGTCTCCATTTTTGAATTCTTTCTAACCAAGCTTTTGTTTGAATGTTATCCAGTGTTGAATTAATATTGTTTTCAAAAGCTTTTAAAATTTCGTTTAAAATTTCTTTTACATCACCTACAATTGCTAATTGAGGTGTTCGATTTTTTCCAATTTCTGCAGGGTCAATATCTATGTGTAACACTTGAGCATGGCAAGCAAAATCGTCTAATTTTCCTGTAACGCGATCATCAAAACGAGTACCCACAGCAATTAATAAGTCACATTCACTTACGGCAAAATTAGCATAAGCTGTACCATGCATTCCAAGCATACCTAAAGATAAGGAATGGTTTTCGTTAAAAGCGCCTTTACCCATTAATGTTGTTGTAACGGGAATTGAAAAAATTTCAGCTAATTTTAATAATTCTTTATGACTATTTGAAATAATAGATCCTCCACCAACGTATAGTAAAGGTTGTGAAGCTTGTTTAATCATTTTTAAGGCATCGACAATTTGTGTATTTGTTGTTTTAAAATGGAATCTATAACCTTTTGATTTAATAATATCTTTTTGTTGTATCGGTTCATAATTAATAAATTCTTCTAAGCCAACATCTTTCGGAATATCAATTAAAACTGGACCCGGTCTACCATTTTGAGCTATGTAAAAAGCTTCGGAAACAATTTTATTGACTTGTTTTGGATCACGAATAACATATGAGTGTTTAACGATCGGTAGCGTGATACCGAATATGTCCGTTTCTTGAAAAGCATCTGTTCCGATAAACGCACGCCCTACTTGTCCAGTAATTACTACAAGAGGAACTGAATCTAATTGAGCATTTGCAATACCAGTTACTAAATTCGTTGCACCAGGTCCAGATGTTGCAAAGCATACGCCAACGCGTCCTGTTACTCGTGCATAAGCGTCTGCAGCATGAATTGCCCCTTGTTCATGACGTGTTAAAATGTGTTTAATCAGCTGTTGTTTTTCCCAAAAGTAAAGCTCATCATAAATGGGTAGAATAGCACCACCAGGATAACCAAAAATAGTATCTGAACCATTTCGAACAAGACTATCGATAAGAGCGAAAGCCCCTGTTTGTTTATTTGAGATTTTTGTTTTATAAATCATTTTTATTTTTAATATTTGATTAATTAAATTCCTGCCATACTTTTTAAAACTAAATAAAAAAAGATTATTATTAAAACAGTAACAAGTAATAAAATTACTCTTGATTTTGTTGTTCTTATAACATTAATAAAAGGTGTTAGAATAACTAAAATTAAACCAGAGACGCTACTAAAAAAAAATCGAGGGTACCTTAATATGTTATCCCAAAATTCACTCATTTGAAATTTTATTAAATTATTAAGTAGACTACTATAAAATAAATTATCGTGTTATACTTTATATAAATATTAAGATGTGAAAATAGTTTAAGGCTCTGTAGCTCAGTGGTTAGAGCAGGGGACTCATAAGCCCAAGGTCGTAGGTTCAAATCCCACCAGAGCCACTATAAAGTAAACTATTAAAAATTTATTTCGCAATTTTGGAGAAATGGCTGAGTGGTCGAAAGCAATAGATTGCTAATCTATCGTACAGTTTACTGTACCCAGGGTTCGAATCCCTGTTTCTCCTGAATTACAAAATATAAAATATTTGACAATTATATTAGATTATTAATATAATTTTATTATAACCATCTTTGGGATTGTAGTTCAATTGGTTAGAGCACCGCCCTGTCACGGCGGAAGTTGCGAGTTCGAATCTCGTCAGTCCCGTATAAAACTAACTCAACTTACCAATAGGTACAAAAATAGTGATCGAAATCCGGATCATGACCATCTGAATAATAAAAACTCACAATTATGTCATAGAACATGATAAGCCTCCTAAAAGTTAATAAAGTAATAGAAATAGTGATCCAAATACGGATCATTATGACCATCTGAGTAATAAAAATATACAATAATGTCGCAAAAGTAATAGTATAATTTAATAATAATAATAACATTATTATTATTAAATTATGTTACTCACCTTGAACTTTTAATAAAACAAAACCTAGTGATAAACCAAACAAAGTCATAAAGAAACAAGTGATCGCTGCAATCAGAATCTCAGCGTTTGCAAACGGAAGAATTTTTGAAATTAATTCCATAATTTTTTAATTAATATAAACTATAAGTCGTTAAAAACCATTTCGAGCCCAAACCACTAAAGATAATGAAAATGTAAACATTGTCATTAGACCCGCCCAACCCAAACTAATAATATCCATAAATTTATCTTTTTATTTTAATAAAAGTTAATTGAGTATAACTTTTAATAGTTTAACTATTAAAAGTTATACTTAATTAACTTTTATAGAGCATTGAACCAATCTACATCTACGTTTTCTATAATTAGTGAAGAATTATAAATTTGTAAAATGATTAATAGGAATACTAAAAATGCTAACATTACTATAGCCATTAATGGAGTAGTTCCCCAACCTGGAGCTACTTTACCATATTCTGAGTTTAATGGTCGTAAAATGTTACCTAATCTTGTTTGTAAGACTTTCATAAAAATATTTTCTATTTTTAATAAATTATTTTTTGTTCCACATAACGTATAATATTAAACGAATAATCGAAATTAAAAACATATTATGGAAACAGCAACAATTCTTGTAATTTTTTTAACTAGTATACTTGTAGGTATTACTGGATACTCTATCTATACTGCTTTTGGGCCTATTGCAAAAAATTTACGAGACCCTTTTGAAGAACATGAAGATTAAATTCGTAAATCACATTAGTGATTTACGAATTTTACTTTCTAATAATACGTGGTGTTTCTCTGAAAAATACTGCAAAGAATATCACCATTAATGTGCCAATTAGTAAAAATGCATAAACTAAAGCTTCCATTATTTAATCCTTATAAATTAGTAAAAATAGTTACTTACACAGCACCTTGTTTCTTTGTTGATCTATCACCAAGTTTTTCAAATGCACCGAATTCTACTTGTTCCGTTACATCTGCATCAATACCAGTAAATACGTCACGGAAGATAGTACGTCCACCATGCCATAAATGACCAAAGAAGAATAATAAAGCAAAGACAGCATGTCCAAAAGTGTACCAACCACGTGGGCTACTACGGAATACACCATCAGATTCTAAACTTGTACGGTCGAATTCAAACACTTCACCTAATTGTGCTTTACGTGCGAATTTTTTAACTGTTGGTGCATCTTTAAATGTTTGACCATTTAGCTTACCACCATAAAAATCAACAGTAACACCAACTTGTTCTATACTAAATTTAGATTCTGCTCGACGGAATGGTATATCCGCACGAATAATTCCATCTTTATCTACAAGAATTACAGGGAATGTTTCGAAGAACGCAGGCATACGACGAACAGTTAGTTCACGACCTTCTTTATCACGGAAAATTGGATGTCCTAGCCACGCTTCAGCAATTCCATCACCTTTATCCATTGGACCTGCGCGGAATAAACCACCTTTAGCGGGATTGTTACCAATATAATCGTAAAACGCTAGTTTATCGGGAATACGTGAGTATGCGTCGCTTTCTGATAAACCTTCGTTTATAGATGTTTCAACTTGTCTTTCAATTTCTTGTTGGAAATAACCGCTATCCCATTGGTAGCGTGTTGGTCCAAACAATTCAATTGGTGTTGTAGCTGCACCATACCACATTGTTCCAGAAGTAATGAAAGCAGCAAAGAATACAGCAGAAATACTACTAGATAGTACTGTCTCAATATTACCCATACGTAAAGCACGGTATAAACGTTGAGGTGGACGTACAGTAATATGGAAAATACCAGCAAGTATACCTAAGATACCTGCGGCAATGTGATGCGCTGCAATGCCACCAGGATTAAATGGATTAAATCCATCAGGACCCCAAGAAGGAGCTACAGGTTGAACTTTACCTGTTACACCAAAAGCATCAGATATCCAAATACCTGGTCCAAATAAACCAGTTACATGGAATGCTCCAAAACCAAAACAAAGTACACCTGATAAAAATAAATGGATACCAAAAATTTTAGGTAAATCCAATGCTGGGTCGCCTTCTTTTGGATCACGGAAGATTTCTAGATCCCAATAAACCCAATGCCAAATGGCAGCCAGGAAACACATTCCTGATAAAATAATATGAGATAAAGCAACACCTTCAAAACTCCAAATACCTGGATTTGAAACACTTTCGCCTGTGATACTCCATCCACCCCAAGAATCTGTAATTCCTAAGCGAGTCATGAATGGCATTACAAACATTCCTTGACGCCACATTGGATTTAAAACAGGATCTGAAGGATCAAATATTGCTAGCTCGTATAAAGCCATTGAACCAGCCCAACCTGCAACTAATGCTGTATGCATTAAATGCACAGCAATTAATCTACCAGGGTCATTTAACACTACTGTATGAACACGATACCATGGAAGTGCCATAGTTATGAGATTCCTTAATATAAATAATAGTTTTTAACTTTCTTACAAATAAACTATAAAAATAGTTAGATATATCATATATTATATCTCAGATTTTCCAAAAATGATTTAATAAGATAAAATAAGTAAATTTTTTATTGCAGTAAATTGACCTTAAATTAATAATAAGTTAATATAATCTTACAAGGGTCGATGTCCGAGTGGTTAAAGGAGGTGGATTGTAAATCCATTGTGTAATGCTACGTTGGTTCAAATCCAACTCGGCCCAATAAATAAAAAACGTCTTAAGTGATTACAAATCACTTAAGACGTTTTTTAAAAATATAAACCCAGCATATCTGGGAAAATATGATTAATTTCAATGATAAACCCTGCTGTAAAAGTCATCCAAATAGTGGCTAAAACGGGAGCTGTCGATAAGTATTTTTGAAAATCTTTCATAAAATATAATTATAATTTTTATCTAGGTGAAATTGTTACTTCATCATCTGAAGCTATTAAATCACCACTAATTAGTTCTTGCCATGCTGAAACAGGCCAAACAAAACCTGTAGTCATAATTTTCAAAGCTAATGGAACATTAATAATAATTTCGTTTTCACTAGGGTTTGATGTTTTACTTACAGTACGGACATATTTACGGCCTACCCAACCAATCCAACCAGCAATATAGATAAAACCAAATCCTGGTAAAATAAACTCAGCCGCATGATTCCAACGTCCATCCGCTATTAAATGCGGTAATCCGTCTTTTCCACATAATAGGTCTGATCGACTATATTTATCAAAACGTGCTTCTGTTCTTTTTATTTGTTGTGTTAATGCTATGGCAGGTGGTGAATCCGCGTTATATTTTCCGGCGCGTTGTTCTAATTTCTTAACACTCGCATTTAGTCTTTTAGTGAATGCAGGCGAATCACTACATTTAGTTAGACCACCAATGTCAGCAGATGCTACCATAGGCGATAAATTTAAAAGAATTAAGGTAAGAAAAAAAGTTAATTTCAAGTTTTTCATACAAATTAAAATAATTAATATACAGGTTTTATTAAAAAAAGTTAAAGGAAATTAAAAGTATAATTACTTCAATAATATAACACTTTTCAATAAAATTGTGATTTATTTAACAAATTATTATTTAAATAAGTTTTTATATGGGTCCAGTAGGAATCGAACCTACATTAGAAACTTAGAAGGTTTCTGTCCTGATCCGTTAGACGATAGACCCCAAATTAAGTATACCAAGCTTAAACTCCGGTATACTTAGTTAACTTAAACGATTGAAGCTTTACCACCTGCTTCTTCAATTAGCTTTTTACCAGTTTCTGCAGCTTCTTTATTAATTTTTTCTTGCACTTGTTTTGGCGCAGCTTCAACTAAATCTTTAGCTTCTTTTAAACCTAAACCTGTTAAACCCCTAACAACTTTTAGTACGGCAATTTTTTTATCCGCAGGAACTTCGTCCAGCATTAAATTGAATTCTGTTTTTTCTTCTACCTCAGCGGCTGCAGCTACAGGAGCCATAGCCATGCCACCACCAGCACTTGCTGATGCATCAACACCGAATGCTTCTTCAATTTGTCCTACTAATTCTGATGCTTCTAATAAAGTTAATGTTTTTAATTGGTCTAAAATATCGTTGATACGTTCTGACATAAGTATATTTTATTATTTTTATATTTATTTATTTCTATTCGAATGTTGCTAAATCTAGCGGAATTGAAGGTCCCATTGTGCTACAGATGAATATCTTTTTAAAATATTTCCCTTTAACACCAGAAGGTCTATTTTGTTCTATAGACGTGTACAAACTGGTTAGGTTTTCCTTTAGTTCGATTTCCGTAAAGTTAGCTTTTCCAAAATTGATATGAACAACGCCAGCTTTATCAGCTTTATATTCAAATTTCCCTTTTTTAAACTCACTTAAAGTCTCAGATAAATTTGTTGTAACTGTTCCCGCTTTTGGAGATGGCATTAATCCTTTTGGTCCTAAAACACGACCTAATCTTGCTAATTTTGGCATCATATCTGGTGTTGATATTAGTAAGTCAAAATTAATAATTCCTTTATTAATATCTTCTACTAAATCATTACTACCAAAAATATCTGCTCCAGCTTCTTTAGCTTCATTAATTTTATCGTCAGAAGTTAATACCGCAATTTTAATATTATTTCCGGTACCATTTGGTAACGTTACAGTTGTTCTTAATTGTTGATCCGCATATTTTGGATCAATATTCAAGTTAGCATGAAGTTCAACACTTTCGATAAAGTTTGCTGTTGCTGTTTGTTTTAAAATTTTAATAGCATCATCAATATTGTAAAAAGAATTTGTAATTTGTTCTTTATTTTTTTCTTGACGTTTTGATATTTTTTTCATATATTTTCTCCAATATTATATTTTATTCGATAATGGAGATACCCATATTACGCGCAGTCCCTTCTACAATTTTCATAGCACTAGATATACTCTTTGTATTTAAATCAGGTAATTTAATACTGGCAATCTCTTCTAATTGAGCTTTAGTCACACAACCTACGTTTATAGTGTTGGGGTTACTAGAACCTTTTTGTATCTGGGCAGCTTTTGCTAATAAAACAGAAGCTGGTGGTGTTTTTAAAATAAAGGTATAACTACGATCTTCGTATACAGAGATTTCAACTGGGATAATCAACCCAGCTTTGTCACTTGTTTGAGCATTGTATTCTTTACAAAACGATGCAATATTTACACCGTGTGCACCTAATGCAGGCCCAACTGGCGGCGCTGGAGTAGCTTTTCCTGCCGATAAGGCCAATTTGATTATTGCTGATATCTTTTTTGGCATAATTAATCAATTTAATAAATGATATTTTAAAATGTTTATTCAAATACCCCTAGTGGGAAGCGCGCCCTGAAGGACTTGAACCCTCGACATCTAATTTTGGAGACTAGCGTTCTACCAACTGAACTAAGGACGCTAATATATATTATAATCATATTAGGAAAAAAAGCAATAAGCTACCAATATTCTTTAATTTATAAAAATTTAATAAATAAATAAATGGAATACAAAGAGAATAAGATGGACCATTTATTAATGGCCAAATATCTACCGCATAATTTTTTAGCGGAAAAAGTTATTTTAGGTAATCTATTAGCTAGTTCTGAGGCGATCGATTTTACGATAAAAAGAGTAAATACAGAAGCATTCTATTTTAAAAGTCATCAAGAAGTTTATAAGGCAATTATTTATTTATCAGAAAATAAAAAAGTAGTAGATGTTATAACTATGACAACTTTTTTACAGAATGAAGGTCTTTTAGACGACATGGGGGGAGTACGTTTTTTATACGAATTAGTTAATCAGGTATCGTGTCTCAGTAACATGGAGGATTATATTGGTTTAATCCAGGATAAATATTTAAGACGAACATTAATTAAGTTAGGTTATCAAATCGTAAATTCAGGTTATGCTACAAATACTTCATTAGAAAACATTGTTCAGGATTTAGAAACTGAAGTTTTCAATTTAACTAAACAAAATGAAACAAAACAAATACTGAGTAGTTCGGAATTATTAGCGACAGTTTTTCAAGATTTAAAAAATAAAGCTACAAAAACTGACCTAGCAGGTATTAGTTCAGGTTTTTATGATTTTGATGCTTTAACGCAAGGATTCCAAAAATCGGATTTAATCATTATAGCTGGTAGACCGTCTATGGGCAAAACCGCATTTTGTTTAAATACTGCTGTAAATATATTAAAGTTATCTCAACTACCGATTTTATTTTTTAGTTTAGAAATGTCAAAAGAACAGCTAATATATCGTTTACTAGCTATGGAAACAAGCATAAATAGTATGCGTCTAAAATCGGCGAATATTAAACAACTTGAGTGGGATAATTTAAATACAGTTATCAAACGTTTTTCTCAATTGCCACTTTTTATTGACGATACATCTAATATAAATGTTGTAGACATACGAATAAAAATTAAAAAACTTTTACTTCAACATAAAAAACTTGGCGTAGTGATAATTGACTATTTACAGCTGATGGAAAATAGTCACCACATAAGCAAAAACTTTAACCGTGTTCAGGAATTATCCCAAATTACAAGAGCATTAAAAAACATTGCTCGAGAATTTAACGTTCCAATTATTGTGTTATCTCAGCTAAGTCGAAGTGTTGAAAGTCGTATAAATAAAAGACCTATTTTATCAGACTTACGTGAAAGTGGTTCTATTGAGCAAGATGCTGATTTGGTCGTTATGCTTTATCGTGATGAATATTATAATTTAAAAACTGAAGAGCCAAATATTACAGAGCTGATTATATGTAAGCATCGAAATGGGCCAATAGGAACGAGTAAGCTAAAGTTTGAACCTGCTTATACAAGGTTCGATAATCTTTGATACCTATATTTTAATGCCCGAACCCAGATTTGAACTGGGGACACGAGGATCTTCAATCCACTGCTCTACCAACTGAGCTATCCAGGCTTAATAAAAGTATAACATAAATAATCTATTCTATCAATAGTCAAAAATTAATCAAAAGAAATTGTTGCCAAATAATTAGTTGTTAAGTTATATTTAAAGTAAGGCTTAGTCTTTTATATATTTTTAAAAAAATATTTAAAATGTCAGGATTGAAAAATAGCAGCATAAAGTAGAATAACTAAAATAGTATTTAAGCTAAGTCTTTATTTATTATTTTTTTTTATTACGTATACTAATTTACTCCTATATTTTTATATAATAAATGTAGATAGTAATTTTAATTTATTTATTTAATAATCTTATTGTTAATTACGTTTTAAAAAAGCTTTTAAAATTGATACTACATTAAATTTTACTATTTTTAACTTGTATTTATAATAAACAGAATTAAAAATGACAGCTTCATTAGGAAATTTTATCTCAAGTCTTTTTGCCGGTGGGCTTGTAATCGCACTAATTGCAGGTGCCTTGACTATTATTAGTAAAACTGATCGAATTACCCGTTCATAATAAAAATACTTACTTAGAGTTTATGATAAATATTGGATTTGGTCCAAATATTTTATTAGGATTTATTCTTGTTATTGGTGTAATCTTATTGTACCTACTTAGGCTTGTTAAACCTGAACTAGCAAGAGACGAAGATATTTTCTTTACGACTATAGGCTTACTATATAGCTGTATTCTTATTGTTCACGGCTGGCGCTTAGATCCTATTCTACTTTTTAGCCAAGTTTTGATAATTACATCAGTTCTAGTAGCTGGTTGGGAAAACATTCGCTTACGAGGTTTATTAACAAATGCCTCAAAAATAAAAAATAATAATAAATTTTAAATTTTTTATTATTTTGGTTTCAACTTTATAAAATATTTTGTAAAAATTATGTTTAAAAAATTTTCAATAGGAATTGCTTTATCATTTTTTTGTTTTTTAAATTTATTCACGAGTAGTGCTTCAGCAATTGAATTAGATGAAGCAACACGAACTGTCGCTATTGATGGTTCGGGTAAAACGACAGTATTGAGTACAGAACAAGTAAAACGTGGTAAAAGATTATTTAATGCAACATGTGGTGCTTGTCATTTAGGTGGGATAACTAAAACAAATCCTAACGTTGGTTTAGACCCTGAAGGTTTGAGCCTAGCAACACCTCGTCGTGATAATATTTTAGCTTTAGTTGATTATATGAAAAACCCCACAACTTATGATGGATTAGAATCAATTGCTGAAGTTCACCCGAGTATTAAAAGTGCTGACATTTACCCTCGAATGCGTGCTTTAACTGATGACGATCTATATTCTATAGCAGGCCATATAATGTTACAACCTAAAATTGTAACAGAAAAATGGGGCGGCGGTAAAATTTACTATTAAATAGTTTATTTAATTAAATAAAAAATAGACGATCACTACCTCCTAAAGATTCGTGATTATGTACTTTTTATTTAGTTAAATCTATTTTTGAAAAAAATTTTTCAAAATAAAACCCACGTAGCTTAGTAAACATATTATTAGTTGTCAGTGACGAAAGTCAGTAGTTTGATTCTCTTCATGCTTATTTTAAATCATTGAGGATTCTAAAATGAAAAATATATTTATGGGACTGCAATGGTTTCGACATTTTTAAAATTTAGTTTATGATTCAGGTCGAAGAATACTAACTTCGTAAAAAATAGTAACAAAAAATAACTGCAAACAATATTTTATCTTTTAATCGTAATCGTTTAAGTATTGCTTAAACTATTAAATGAAAATCTTTAAAAAACCCTATTTTTTTTAAGATTAATATATTATATAGGACTCAGTACTCTAGTTTTAACTAAATAGTCTAAATTTGCTCTTTTAAAGAGCTATATCTGTGAATGAATAAATATAAATTTTTAAAAATGGACGTGGGTTCAATTCCCATCAGTTCCAGTTTTTGAATCATTTTACGTTATTTCTGCATTCGTGGCCGAGTGGTTGAAGGCACCGGACTCATAATCCGTTTTCCAATGGAACGTCACTGGTTCGAACCCAGTCGGATGCAATCTTAAAATATTGAATCTTGTATTTTTAATAGGATAATTGTACCATTGAGTAAAGTTTAATTTTTATTATCAATTTTTATGGCTAGGTTAAATAATACACAAATTATTAGCGATTTACAAAATCAATTCTTAAAGCCAGATTTACCTGAACTTAAAATAGGTGACAACGTAAAAATCGGGGTTAAAATTATTGAAGGAAATAAAGAAAGAGTTCAATACTATGAAGGAACCATTATTGCTAAAAAAAATAGTTCCATAAATACAACAATTACTGTTAGGAAAGTTTTACAAAGTATAGGAGTAGAACGAATTTTTTTAGTACATTCTCCTAAAGTAGATTCTATTATTGTTTTACGTTCATCGAAAATTAGACGTTCAAAATTATATTATTTACGTAATTTAAAAGGAAAAGCTAGTCGTTTAAAACAAGTTTTTAAATTAAAATAAATTTTTAATTTCGTATCTCTACTTGTTTTAGATAGTATAATAATATATCGTAAGTATATAAATTAAAAATTTATTTATATATGTATTTACATTTTAATATTCACTAAAAGGGTTTAGTATGGCTAAATATAAAGTTCACTTATTAAGTGATGAACATGGAATTGATGTTACTATTGATTGTGCTGATGATCAATTTGTCTTAGATGCTGCAGAAGAACTGGGTATTGAATTACCGTATTCTTGTCGTGCTGGTGCGTGTTCAACATGCGCGGGTAAAGTAGAGTCTGGTACGATTGATCAGTCAGAACAATCGTTCTTAGATGATGATCAAATGGGTGCTGGTTTCACATTAACTTGTGTAGCTTATCCTACATCAGATTGTAAAATATTAGTTCACCAAGAAGATTCACTATACTAACTTAAAAAAGTTCTACGATTTCTAATGAAATCGTAGAACTTTTTTTTTAAAAATTTAATTCTGCTGCTTGAACTTTTTCAAACTGCTTTTTCTTTAAGATTAAGAAAACTTGAGTTAGTAATACAAAAAAGCAGAATGCTAGGTACCCAAAAATTCTATTAGGATTTTGGAGTACAATTTCAGTTTCTTCTTGACCAAAGCCACCAGCATTTGGGTTTATATTTAAAGGATCATCCAATTTAAGAATTTGATTTTCTTTAACCATTAAATCTAGACCTGAAGGTATTATAACATCTGCTTCTTTACCTTCACTGTTTGAAATAGTAATTTTACGCTCCCCTTTTTCTATTTCCTTAATACTAGTAATTTGACCTGCTTGCGAAGCTGTGTAAATATTTACATTACTTTTTTCACCTGTGGGATACACTTGTCCGCGACCTCTATTTCCTCCAGCATATAATGGGTATGTTAAGTACTTGATTTCTGGATTTGTGCCTGGATCTGGCGAGATTACAGGGAATACTAGTTCTTGATGTTTATTACCAGCAATAGGACCTACAACTAAAATGTTATCTCGTTCTGTACTGTAAGGAGATATAAAAACACCTTTATTTTTTAGCTTTATTTCATCTGAAATTTGATTTGCTGGAGCTAATTTGAATCCTTTTGGTAAAATAACAATTCCACCAACGTTAAGATCTACTTTTTTACCATTTGCACTTACTTGTTTTTTAGTTGTATCGTAAGGAACTTTAATTTCTACTTCAAATACAGAGTTTGGTAAAATAGCTTGAGGTGCTTCAATTTCAATCGATTTTTGATTTAAATGACAATTTGCACAAGCTAATTTACCATTAGCTGCACGTGGATTTTCATAACCTTGTTGAGCAAAAACAGGGTAAGCATTAGAATTTTCTACAGAAAATCCAAAAAGACTTAAACTTAAAAATATGCTACATAAGATTGTTTTTAAAAACTTTTTCGTTTTCATAATTTTAATACTTTTTGAGTATAAAGTGGATACTAATTTTGGATTAACAACAAAAAACTTGCTCCAGAAAAATATAAGAATAAGATTGCTCCAGAAAGTAGTAATTGTGTTAATGGATCAGTGGAAGGGGTTAGAATAGCACCAATAATGGTTGATCCTAAAATAACATAACGCCAAACACTAATCATTTGTTTTGCAGAAACGATTTTTAAAAGTCCTAAAATTATTTGAATAATTGGGATTTGAAATGCAAATCCTGTACTATAAAATAAAACTAATACAAATTCAAAATACTCATCGAAGGACCATAATGGTTCAATAACTTCTTCGCTGTAATTTAAAAAGAAATTTAATGCAGCTGGGATTAAAGCATAGTAAGAAAATATTAGTCCAAGCCCGAATAAAAATAATGAAATTATTAATAAAGGTAAAATTATTTTTTTTTCTTCTTGTGTTAATCCTGGTAATAAAAAAAGCAAAACTTGCCCTAAAGCAAATGGGCTACTAAATAATAAGCCAGTATAAAACGATATTTTTAAAGTAGAAAGAAAATATTCACCTGGTGCTGCTTGAAAAAATTTTACATTATTAACTGGAAATTCTAATATTTTTACTAAAAATTTTACTTCAAAGAATGAAATTGAAGTTAAAATTAAAATAATCCAAAACAATTGAAAACTACGTTGTCGTAGTTCTTCTAAATGTTCCGAAAAAGGTAATTCAAGTGTTAATTCACAATTTTCAGTAAATTTAAAATCTGAATCATATATCATATTAAATATTGTATATTAGTTATTCAAAGTTAATAATACACACTATATTATTATAAATTAAATTTATTAAATCAAGATTTTCTAGAAAAAAAGTTCCTAGAGTAATCTCCAAGAACTTTTAAAATTAAAATTAAAGCATTAAGATAAAAAACCAACTGCTGTTGATCGAGCAAGAGCTAATTGTAAATTAGCTAAGCACTCTACTCTATCTTTACTTGTTTCTGCACTAGCTAGAGCATCAGTTGCTTTTTTTAAGTCTTCAGCCGTATCGTATGTCGTAAATATTGGTGCTTCTTCAACATCGTCTACAAGAATGATAACTTGTTTTCTACCAACATATGCAATACCACCAAATAAAATAATAGGTAGCCATTTTTCTTCTGCTCTAATTTGCAAGACACCTAATTCTATCGAAGCAACTAAGGGAACATGCCCAGTTAAAACGCCTACTTGACCTAAGTATGCAGGTATAATAACTTGTTCTGATGTAGTTACACAAACTATTCGTTTAGGAGTAAGTACACTAACATTCATAACCATCTTTCAACTACTCCTTATTTAAGAGTTGCTGCTTTAGCGATTGCTTCATCTATATCACCAACTAGATAGAATGCTTGTTCAGGTAAATCGTCTAGTTGACCACTAAAAATCATTTTAAAACCTTTAATAGTTTGTTCTAAACTTACGTATTTTCCTGGTGACCCTGTAAAGATTTCTGCCACAAAGAAAGGTTGTGATAGGAAACGTTCTACTTTTCGAGCTCGGGCAACTGTTAGGCGATCTTCTTCAGATAGCTCGTCAATTCCTAGAATTGCAATAATATCTTGTAATTCTTTATATCGTTGTAGTGTTTCTTTAACAGTTTCTGCCATTGCGTAGTGCTCTTCGGTTACGATGTTAGGTTGTAACATAGTTGATGTAGAGTCTAATGGATCTACAGCTGGGTAGATTCCTTTCGCTGCTAAATTACGTGAAAGTACTGTAGTGGCATCTAAATGCGCAAATGTAGCTGCAGGTGCTGGGTCTGTTAAATCATCTGCAGGTACATAAACAGCTTGGATTGATGTAATTGAGCCTTGTGTTGTAGATGTGATACGTTCTTGTAAAGCACCCATTTCTGTCGCTAATGTTGGCTGGTAGCCTACAGCAGAAGGCATTCTTCCTAATAAAGCGGATACTTCAGAACCTGCTTGTGTAAAACGGAAGATATTATCAATAAAGAGTAAAACATCTTGTTTATTAACATCTCGGAAGTATTCAGCCATTGTTAAAGCTGTTAGACCTACACGCATACGAGCGCCAGGAGGTTCATTCATTTGACCGTAAACTAATGCTACTTTTGATTCTGTAAAATCTTTTTCGTTTATCACGCCAGATTCTTTCATTTCTTCGTATAGATCGTTACCTTCACGGGTACGTTCTCCAACACCACCAAATACCGATACACCACCATGTGCTTTAGCAATATTATTAATTAATTCCATAATTAATACCGTTTTACCAACACCAGCACCACCAAATAAGCCAATTTTTCCACCACGACGATATGGTGCTAATAAATCAACAACTTTAATTCCGGTTTCAAAAATTGACGGTTTTGTTTCTAATTCAGTAAATGCGGGTGCTTCACGATGAATTGGTAATGTTTCATCACAAACAAGATCACCTTGGTTATCTACTGTTTCCCCAATTACATTAAAAATACGGCCTAGTGTTGGTGTTCCCACAGGTACAGATATAGGTTGACCTAAATCAGATACTTCAGTTCCACGTTTTAAGCCATCAGTCGAACGCATCGAAACTGCTCGAACTTTATTACCACCTAATAATTGTTGAACTTCTCCGATAATAACACCATCAGCTGTTTCAATACTTATTGCACTGTAAATTGTAGGTAATTTTCCGTTAGGAAATTCAACGTCTAATACAGGACCAATAATTTGCGTAATATAACCTTTATTCGTACTAGTTTCTAACATTTTGATTTAATATACTTTAATTATTAAAAATAAATAGACTTTCAAAAACCAACTTATCTTTCAAAAAGAAAATAAATTTGAAATTTACTTACTACATAGAATTGTACATCAAAATTATATAAAATCTTGAATCACTCAGAATTTTTAAAATTAAAAGGCTAAATCGGAACTTATTCTACCAGTTGTTCTTAACCAATTTTGCGCTTCAATATAATTATTCGGAGCTAATTGAATCGCTTGACGCCAATATTCACCTGCTTTATCAAATAAACCTTTAGCTATTTCTAAATTTTCTTTCTCGGAAGCCTTAACACCTTGGTAGTGATAAATCACAGCAATATTATTTAATGCTTGTGGTAAATTTAAATTTAACTCTAATGCTTGATGGTAGTATTCTAAAGCTTGCATATATTCACCATTACTAGAGTATATTAGCCCAATATTGTATAAAATATAACTACGATCATAGGGATCTTCTTCTAATTGTAATGCTTCATAGTAATTTTCAAGTGCTTCAGCATACTCCCCTTCTGATTGAGCGGACATACCATCTCTATAATAGAAAAAAGCTTGTTTTTCTTGCTTACTGGCAGGTAAAACTTTTAACAATATGTCAGCCATCACAGTAAATGTTTTATCAATAAAGTTATCGTTTCGTTGACTTCGACCCATAATCGTTTTCCTTACTATTTATTAGTTAGCATTATTTTTCAATAAATTATTAAAAATTAAAATAAAAATGAATAATCAAAATTATTCATTTTTATTTTCAGTTAGTTAGCGTTTGACGAAGTAAAAGGTAGTAACGATAATATTCGAGCCTGTTTGATAGCCTTAGTTATTATTTTTTGTTGTTGTACATTTAATCCTGTAGCACGTCGAGGTATTATCTTACCTTGTTCAGTAATAAAACCTTTAAGTAATTTAATATTCTTATAATTAATTTCTTGCTTTACATCGTTTGAGAAAAATTGTTTCTTGTTTGAAAATAATTGTTTTTTTTCCATTTCTTATTTTATTTCTTTGTGAATAGTGTGTTCATTACAATTTGAACAGTATTTTTTTAATTGAATACGATCTGGGGTATTTCGACGATTTTTTTCGGTTGTATATCTTGAGACACCAGGAGTACGCTTATTTAAGTTAGTACGACATTCAGTACATTCTAGTGTAATTAAAATACGAGAACCTTTGTTTTTAGCCATTTTTCTATCTGATACTAATTAAAAGTATATTTTAAACTAATTATCACATAATAAATCTAGTTTTTTCAAGGTTTAATTCAATATAAATTTTCGGTATTACTTAACACTAGGCTAAAATTTATTTTTGTTGTACTGTTAATTTAAAATGAAGTTTAAAGTTTAATTTTTTAAATTTTTATTATGTCACGTTATAATGTTATTTGTACTTTCGTTGGTAATCTAGCTTCTACTTGTATATCTACTTTGAAGTCAGAAATTATCCTAGACTCACCAGGAAAATTCGTTAGTTTGGAAAGTTTGAAAACCCCTTATAAAAAGGTTGGAGTATCACAAGTACTTTTTGCAATATCGATATTCGTATTAAAGTATTACGGTATAGACGTTGAGGTGGACGTAAAGTAATATTGTTAAAAATTTAAATAAAAATGAATAATCAAAATTATTCATTTTTGTTATACTATTATTAAAAATTATTTAAATTATTTCTTGTGGCAAATAATAAATCAGCTAAAAAAAGAATCAAAATCAATGAACGTAATCGCTTAGAAAATCGTTTATATAAAGGTAATATTAAAAGTATTATTAAGCAGTATCTGAATGAATTAAAAACTTATAAAACATCTCAAAACGCAGAAGATAAAAAGAAAGCAGAAGAAACGTTAAAAACTGCTTATAGTCGAATTGATAAAGCAGTTAAAAAAAATATTTTTCATAAGAATAAGGCAGCGAGGAAAAAATCTCAATTAGCTTTTTCTTTAAAAGAAATTTAAACAAAATAGAAAAGGCTAAGTTTACTCACTAAAGTAAAACTTAACCTTTTTGTAAAGCACATTTCCAACCTAATCTTAAATAAAATACCAATAAATTTTTATTTAACATAAAATGCAAGAGCATAAAACGTATATAACAACTTTACCTGACTTTATTGCAATTCAAAAAACTAGCTTTTGCTGGTTTCTTTCGGAAGGACTTAGTCAAGAGTTAAGTAATTTTTCATCAATTTTAGACTTCACAGGAAATATCGAAGTTCGCCTTTTTGGTAATGAATATAAATTGAAACCTCCCGTTTATAATGAAGATGAATCGAAACAACGAGATAGTAGCTATGCTGCGCGAATTTATGTTCCTATCGAAGTTGACTATAATGGAATAATTAATCGACAAAAAGTTTTTATTGGTCTTTTACCTCTGATGACAAATAAAGCAACTTTTGTTATTAATGGTTGTGAACGTGTTATTATTAGTCAAATTATTCGAAGCCCTGGAATTTATTTCAAAAAGCTGAAAACTAAAGATCTTTTCAGTGCTACTTTGATTTCAAACCGAGGCTCTTGGCTTAAATTTGAATTTGGAAAAGAAGATAAAAAAAGACAAGAAGAAGAACTTGGTTTAAATTTATACCAGGGTTTAGAAGACGAGCAGTCTATTAATTACGACATACCAGAATTAGATTTAAAAGGTACAGTTTTTCCGAAAAATGAAATTCGAAATATCATTATTCGAATAGATAAATCGACGAAAATAACTGCTACTGATTTGTTAAATGAAATGGGCTTAACAAATACAGAAATTTATCAAACTCTTCAAGAACCCGATTACTTTTTACCCGCATTAATCTGTAGTGTTGCAAAATTTAAAATTTTAGAATCAGATGGGTCAGAAATTCTTGAAATTAATACTCTAGATAATACTCGGAGTGTTCACGAGATGGAAAACTTTTCTGAAACGAACTCTTTTTTCTCGAAAATTTTCGATAAACGATATTACGATATTGGTAGAGTTGGTAGGTTAAAAATAAACCAACGTTTAAAATTAAATATTTCTGAAGAAGTTCACACTTTAACTTACGAAGATATTATTGCAATTTTTGATTATTTAATTTCGATTACTCGTAAAAATGGTTTAGATGACGATATTGATCATTTACAAAATCGGAAAATTCGTTCTGTCGGTGAACTGCTAAAAAATCAATTTTCTATTGGTTTAAATCGATTAGAAAGAACTATTAAAGAACGTTTAACATTGTGTGATCCTTTAAAAGTAAAATCTGCTACGATTATTAATCCTAAACCTTTAATGGCTTCCATAAAAGAATTTTTTGGTTCAAGCCAATTATCACAATTTATGGATCAAACAAATCCTTTATCTGCGTTAACACATAAACGTCGAATTAGTGGTTTAGGACCTGGTGGATTAAATCGGGATCGTATTAGTTTTGCTGTTCGAGATATTCACCCAAGTCACTATGGCCGTATTTGCCCAATTGAAACACCTGAGGGTCAAAATGCGGGATTAATAGCGTCTTTAACAACTTGTGCTCGAGTCAATTTATACGGATTTATTGAAACCCCTTTTTGGAAAGTAAAAAAAGGACAAGTTCTAAAAACGGAGACTCCTATATATTTAACAGCCGATATAGAAGACTTTTTTAAAATTGCACCAGCAGATATAGCTATTGATGCTGAAGGATTTATTCATAAAAAATTAATACCAGTTCGTTACAAGCAAGACTTCATAACGGTATCCCCCGACGAAGTAGATTTTATAGCAGTTTCAACGGTTCAGATTGTTTCCGCTGCAGCTGCTTTAATTCCATTTTTTGAACACGATGATGCTAATCGTGCTTTAATGGGCTCCAATATGCAAAGACAATCCGTTCCTTTACTAATTCCACAAAAACCGATTGTGGGTACCGGTCTAGAAAACCAAATTGCGATCGATTCTGGTATGGCTGTCATCGCTTTTAAACAAGGTATCGTTATAAAAGTTTCTTCAGATCAAATCATTATTAGAGATGAGTTTGAAAAAGATACGATATATAATTTACAAAAATATACTAGATCTAATCAAGATACCTGTATTAATCATAAACCAATAGTCTGGATTGGAGAAAAAGTAGAATCTGGTCAGGTTATTGCAGATGGACCTGGAACAAACGGTGGTGAATTAGCCTTAGGGCAAAATCTTACTGTTGCTTATATGCCTTGGGAAGGTTATAACTTTGAAGATGCCATTTTAATAAATGAACGTCTAGTTTACGAAGATATTTTTACTTCTATACATATTGAAAAATATGACATTGAAGTTCGTCAAACTAAAGTTGGAGATGAAGAAATTACCAGAGATATTCCTAATATAAATACTTTAGCGATTCAACATCTTGACGAAAATGGAATTGTACATAAGGGTACTTTAGTTAAACCTGGAGATGTTCTTGTAGGAAAAATTACTCCTAAAAGTGAGTCGGATCAGTTACCTGAAGGGAAATTATTGAGAGCAATATTTGGGGAAAAAGCTAAAGATGTTCGTGATACATCCTTACGAGTTCCGAATGGTGAATACGGAAGAGTTCTTGATATTAAAATTTTTAGCAGAGAAGATGGTGATGAACTACCTTTAGGTGCTAATAAGTTAGTAAGAATATTTTTAGCTCAAACAAGAAAAATTCAAGTAGGTGATAAAATTGCTGGGCGACATGGAAATAAAGGAATCATCTCACGTATTCTCCCACGTGAGGATATGCCGTATCTAGCAGATGGTACGCCAGTAGATGTTATTTTAAACCCATTAGGGGTTCCTTCACGTATGAATGTTGGCCAACTATACGAATGTTTACTTGGTTTGGCAGGTAATAAGTTAAATCGACGATTTAAAATTTTACCATTTGATGAAATGTATGGACATGATGCTTCGCGAGTTTTAATAAATAAAAAATTACGACAAGCTTCGATAGAGAATAATGAGGCTTGGATTTTTAATCCTTACTCCCCAGGTAAAATGGTCCTTGTAGACGGACGAACTGGTGATCCATTTGAAAACCCAGTAACTGTTGGTAAAGCATATATGTTAAAACTAGTTCATTTAGTTGATGATAAAATTCATGCTAGGTCTACTGGACCTTATTCGTTAGTAACCCAACAACCTTTAGGTGGAAAATCTCAAAATGGGGGCCAAAGATTTGGTGAAATGGAAGTTTGGGCTCTAGAAGCTTTTGGTGCGGCTTATACTTTACAAGAATTATTAACAATTAAATCCGACGATATGCAAGGTCGAAATGATGCTTTAAATGCTATTGTAAAAGGTGGGCCAATCCCTAAAGCAGGTATCCCTGAATCATTTAAAGTATTATTACGTGAATTACAAGCTATTGGTCTCGATATAAGTACTTATAAAATTGGTAAAATAAATTCTGAAAAGAATTATAATACTGAAGTTAACCTAATGGAAAGTTATGATGCAAATTCAAAACGTTTCTCACCTATGTCTATTTTTTAAATCAAGAGAAAACGATTAATGATAAAAACTGAAATAGATTTTGATTACATTAAAATTAAGTTAGCTTCGCCAGACCGTATTAAACAGTGGGGTCAACGCTTATTACCAAATGGCCAAATAATTGGTGAGGTAACAAAACCTGAAACAATTAATTATAGAACATTCAAACCTGAAATGGATGGTCTATTTTGTGAGCGTATTTTCGGTCCTACTAAAAATTGGGAATGCCATTGTGGAAAATATAAACGAGTTCGCTATAGAGGTTTAATTTGTGAACGTTGTGGCGTTGAAGTAACAGAATCTAGAGTTAGACGTCATAGAATGGGTTATATTAATTTAATATCGCCTGTAACTCATATATGGTATCTACGAAGTGTACCTAGTTTTATTGCCTTATTATTAAATTATAAACGAAAAGATTTAGAAGACGTTGTTTACTACATCGAACAATTTAAATCTGATGAGGGTCCTCATTCGAATCAAGGTGCTCAAAGAATTCAGTATGAACTAGAAAATTTAGACTTACTAAAAACAAGTATTGAAAGCCGAGAAAGGATAAGCGTATTAAATAGCGAAGCCCTAGACGGAAAGTACGTTATAGTTAAGTTAAAATTAAGAGAAAAATTAATTAAAAAAGTTCGAGTTCTAGAAAATTTTATTAGCACAGGATCAAATCCCGCTTGGATGGTTTTAAGTGTACTTCCTGTAATTCCACCTGGTATACGACCTATGGTTCAATTAGAAGGTGGAAGATTTGCCACTTCGGATTTAAATGAACTCTATCGACGAGTAATTACAAGAAATAACCGTTTAATTCGACTATTAGAAATTTATGCTCCTGAAATAATAATTCGTAATGAAAGACGAATGTTACAAGAAGCAGTAGATTCACTAATAGATAATGGTAAAAAAGGTAAAAAAGCGTTAGGAGCAAATAATCGACCATTACGATCATTATCCGATATCATTAAAGGTAAACAAGGACGTTTCCGTCAAAACCTTCTAGGTAAGAGAGTAGACTACTCAGGTCGTTCAGTAATCGTCGTTGGTCCTACATTAAAATTAAATCAATGTGGGTTACCTTATGAAATTGCAGTGGAGTTATTTCAACCGTTTATTATTCATGAATTGATTATTGAAGGATTAGCTAGCAATATGAAAGTTGCAAAAAAATTTATTACTCAAAATGAACCTTTAATTATTAACGTTTTAAAGAAAGTATTAATAAATCACCCAATTTTTTTAAACCGAGCACCTACTTTACACCGTTTAGGAATTCAAGCATTTGAACCCATTTTAGTTGAAGGGCGAGCAATTAAATTACATCCTTTAGTTTGTTCTGCATTTAATGCGGATTTTGATGGTGATCAAATGGCCGTACATGTACCTTTATCATTAGAAGCTCAAGCAGAAGCTTATATTTTAATGCTAACACCTTACAATTTTTTATCTCCAGCAACTGGGGAACCCGTAATAATGCCAAGTCAGGATATGATTCTAGGTTGCTATTATTTAACAGCAAATAACCTTACTGGATCTTTAGGTTCAAATCATTACTTTGCGAATTTTGACGACGCAACACTTGCTTATGAAAGTAATAAAATTGATTTGCAGGCTTTAATTTGGGTTCGCTACGGGTGTGATATTGAATTACCTAAAAAATTATTGAATAAAAAATTATTGCTGGATGGATCTACCATTGAAGAATACACTAATTTGCAACGCCGTATAGCCAAAGACGGTACATTATTATCACAATTTATTCAAACAACTCCAGGTCGTATTATTTTTAATAATATTATCAAAAACACATTAAATTTACCATAAAACTTTAAACGGGTATTAAATTTTTATGAAACATTATCATTTTCAAAATACTTTAATAAGTAAAAAACAATTAAAAAGTATACTGTCTTGGGCTTTTACTAATTACGGTTCTGTTCAAGCATCTTTTTTAGCAGATGAATTAAAATATTTGGGTTTTAAATATTCTACAAAAGCAGGAATTTCAATAAGTATTGAAGATTTAAAAATTCCTGCAATCAAAAATTCAATGTTAGAGAAATCAAATGAAGAAGTCTCCAAAACAGAAAATAATTGTTTAAAAGGTACAATCACAGAAGTAGAAAGATTTCAAAAAGTTATTGACACATGGAATATTACTAGCGAAACACTAAAGGATGAGGTGGTCTCATATTTTCGAAATTACGATCCTTTAAACTCAGTATATATGATGGCTTTTTCTGGTGCACGTGGTAATTTATCACAGGTTAGGCAATTAGTAGGTATGCGAGGTTTAATGTCAGATCCTAATGGGGAGATTATGGATTTACCTATTAAACAAAATTTCCGCGAAGGACTGACAATTACCGACTATCTTATGTCAGGTTATGGTGCCAGAAAAGGTATTGTAGATACTGCCCTAAAAACAGCAAATTCTGGGTACCTAACGCGTCGATTAATTGATGTTGCGCAAGATATTATTATTCGCGAAAAAGATTGTTTAAATTATAAATCGGTTGTTTTTGTAAATATTGAAAAAGATACAAAAATAATTCGTTCTATGTATGATAGAATACTTGGGCGAACTTTAAATTCTAGTATTTACAATCCAAAAAGGTTAACCGAAGTAATAGTTGAAAAGGGTGTACAAATTACCCCAAATATAATTAAACGTTTAAAACAACATAAAATTGAAAAAATTTTATTGCGATCACCTCTAACTTGTGGTTTAAATAGATCGATTTGTCAAAAATGTTATGGTTGGAATTTAGCCAACGAAAATTTAGTTGATTTAGGTGAAGCCGTAGGTATTGTTGCAGGTCAGTCGATTGGTGAACCTGGAACTCAATTAACAATGAGAACATTTCATACAGGTGGTATTTTTACAGCAGGTTCTAACCAACAGATCATAAGTTCTGTTGACGGTGTTCTTGAATTTTCTGAATTTTTAAAAACAAATCCCTTTCGAACACCTCAAGGTGAAAATGTAATTCAAACAGTTAATTCAGGCTCATTAAATATTACTCTTGAAAATAAAAAAGTTTTAAAAATAGAAATCCCTTCAAAAACTTTACTTTTTGTTATAAACAAAAGTTCAATAAAAAAAGATACTATCATTGGGCAAATTGTTGAAAGTAGTAAACAGACAAAATCAGAAAAAAAAGAAGTTTTAAGTAAATTTTCTGGAGAAGTTTATATTACTAAAGAAAGTAATCCATTTAATGATAATAAGTTAGCATGGATTTTTGGCGGAGAATTAATACAAGTTCCTAAAAATTCATACTTAAATTTTGATAAGGATTTACTTCTTTTTAAAAATAGTTTTATTTGGCGAACCAAAATAATTAATAAACGACCTGGAATAGTAAAAATTAAAAAAGATGATATCAATTTATCTAAATATAATATCGAAATTTTAAGTAATTCTATTACACTTGACAAATTAAATATTAAAAATTTAAAAAATTATTCTTCAAACATAAAACATCTTTTACAAATTGATAATTTTAAATTCTTTTTAAAAAATTTTAAAATTAATGATGTAAATTCAATACCACTGAAATCGAAAGAAATTTTTGGTAATTTAATATCAAATGATTATGATACTGTAACTGGGGGTATACCTTACATAATAGATAACTTTACGGAAAGAGAAGACAGTTTCGATAATTCTTTTCTCTGGCTGTCTGAAGAGAATCATTTAATTAACAGAGATATTAATATCTTAAATGTCGAAGATGCCGAGTATGTTTCAGAAAACCATGAACTTGTTCCAAATATCTATTCTAAAATTCCTGGAGTAATTCAAATTATTCAAAAAAATAGTATCATTCAAGAAATTATTATTCGTCCTGGAAAATTATATCGAAGAAAAGATTATCAAGATTTTAATCAAAAAATCTTCTATCCTGGAGAAACGTTATTCGATAATATTGATATTAATCAAATTTCATTCTCGCAAATAATTGATACTCGCTTAGGTCCTGAAATTTTAATAAGACCAATTTCTTTTTATCAAGTACCAAAAACGACAAATATTTCAAAAATTTGTAATAATAATATCTCTCAATTTCAAAATATATTTTTATTTAAAACCAAATTTATATTCCATATTAGAGATGGAGAATCGATTAAGGCAAATAAAAATTTAAAACTAATAGAAACAATTTTAGAGTTCGATTTTACTAAACATAAAATAAAAGAAAAAAAAGGACTTTCTCTCTTAGTCAAATCAAATTCTAAAAATAATTTAGATTTTATTATTTCAGAAGACATTTGTTTAAATAATTTTATACCAAATGAATTAAAGAAATCTGATATTACTCTTTCTTTAATTGTTAAAAATAATCAATTCATTAATTCGTATACGACATTAGGCTATGTGCAACGAAATGCGGATGAATTTTTAAAATTTTTAAAAATTAAAACACATTTTGATATTAACTCAAAATTGCAACGCTTATTATGTATTCGAGAAAAAGATTGTCTACAAATTTCAAAGTCACTTCTTGGAAATAAAAAAATAGATCAAATTATTAATCAAAATAACGATTCTAAAATTCGAGGTCGAGTTATTGATGAAAATGATAAAATATTTTTTGTTCAGCAAGGACAACCGTACTTTTTTCCCAGTAATGCAGAAATATTTTGTAAAAATGGTGATTTAATTGAAAAACAACAAAATATTGGCCAATTACGATTTGAAAAAGAAATTACAGGTGATATTGTTCAAGGATTACCACGTGTTGAAGAAATTTTAGAAGGACGAAAAGTAAAATGGAAACCTATTTGGGTAAAACACGATGTATTACAAAAACATTCTACACGAATCAAACCCCCACATTTAATTTGCGATAAAACTCTAAAATATATTGAGCAAGCAACCCTAGATGGTCATATTAATTTACATACTCTTTTAAAATTATATTTCCATTGGTATTTAGATCGATTAAGTGTTTATGAAGCTACATATCGTAGCATCAAAAAAATTCAACGAATTATTTTAAATTTAATTCAATCTGTATACCAATCACAAGGTGTAGCTATTTCAGATAAGCATTTGGAAGTTATTGTAAAACAAATGACAACAAAAGTTAAAGTGACACATGAGGGCGATACTCCATTGTTACCAAATGAATTGATCGACCTGCATCAAATTAAATATATTAACGAATCAATTACTCGTGAAAATAAGAAAACTGCATTTTACGAACCAATTTTATTAGGCATCACAAAAGCTTCATTAAATACGGATAGTTTTATTTCTGCCGCAAGTTTTCAAGAAACAACAAGAGTTTTAACAAAAGCCGCGATTGAGGGTAAAGTAGATTGGCTAAGAGGCTTAAAAGAAAATGTTATTATTGGTCGTTTAATCCCAGCAGGAACTGGATTTAATAGCTATGCTACAATAACTGATAACACTTTAAAAATAAGCCCTACTGAGCTAAATCCTACTTTTGTTGATTAAACTATACCTATTAACAAAATCTTTATTTATTAAAACTAGACAAATTTTTAGATAATTTATTATCCTATTGATAATAGATCCTATTTATTTAACCAAGGAGTTAAAATTTTTATGGCTGAGATTAATTTAGCCCAACTATTAGAAGCAGGTGTACATTTTGGACATAAAGCATATCGTTGGAACCCAAAAATGTTTCCTTATATTCATACTGAACGAAACAATATCCATATTATAGATTTAGTACAATCTGCAAAATTATTAAAAGAAGCTAATTCATACGTTCAAGAAGCAGCAGAAAAAGGTAGTACATTTCTGTTTATAGGTACTAAATTACAGGCTAGCAATGTTATTGCTCAAGAAGCAACGCGATGTAACTCTTTTTATGTGAACCACCGATGGTTAGGTGGAATGTTAACTAATTGGGTTACATTAAAAAATAGGATTCAGTATTTAAAAGATTTAGAAGAACAAGAAGCTAATAATACCTTCGAATTATTACCTAAAAAAGAGGCAGCATTACGTAAAAAAGAACTTGAAAAGTTACGTAATCACCTTAATGGTATTAAAGGAATGAAAACATTACCAGACGTTGTAATTCTTGTAGATCAAAAGCGTGAAATGACAGCAATTAAAGAGTGCCGATCTTTAGGGATTCCGATTGTCTCGATTTTAGATACAAACTGTGATCCTGATTTAATAGACGTACCGATTCCAGGTAACGATGATGCAAGTAGATCGATTAAGTTAATTATTCAATCTTTAGCAGACAGTATTTTAATTGGTCAAAAACACTTATAAACAAAAAATTTATTATTGAAAGAGTATAACAATGGAAATTAGCGCTAAAATTGTAAAAGAGCTTCGTAATAAAACAGGAGCCGGTATGATGAGTTGTAAAAAAGCATTAGTAGAAAATAAAGGTGATTTTGAAAAAGCAATCGAAGCTTTACGATTAAATGGGGAAGCTATTGCTGATAAAAAAGCAAGTCGAAGTGCTAATGAAGGTTTGATTGAATCGTATATTCATACAGGAAATAAATTAGGTATCCTATTAGAAGTAAATTGTGAAACAGATTTTGTTTCTCGTAAACCTGAATTTAAAGAGTTGGTTAAAAATTTAGGTATGCAAATAGCTTCTTCTCCATCTGTTGAAGTAATTTCAATAGACGATATTTCAGATGCTATGAAAAAAGAAGTCTTTGAATTTGAAAATGCCAAAGATGATCTAAAAAATAAACCAGACGATATTAAGAACAAAATTATTGAAGGCCGTGTATTAAAAACTTTAAAAACTAAAGTGTTATTAGAGCAAGAGTATATAAAAGATTCGAGTAAAACTGTTAATTCTTATATTAAAGAAAAAGTGAGCTATTTTGGTGAGAATATTAAAATTGCGCGCTATACAAAATATACTTTAGGAGATTAAAAAAACTTTAAGATTTCAGTAATGAAATCTTAAAGTTTTTTTTTAACCAAATTTACCTGATGTTGAGGCAATGAGGAATGCTGCATAAGTTAGTATATAGCCAACAGTGAAATGAACTAAACCAACCAGACGTGCCTGTACAATTGATAAAGCTACAGGTTTGTCACGCCAACGTATTAAGTTTGCTAATGGTGTTCGCTCGTGTGCCCAAACAAGAGTTTCTATAAGTTCTTGCCAGTAACCACGCCATGAAATTAGGAACATGAATCCAGTTGCCCAAACTAGGTGACCAAATAAGAACATCCAAGACCACACAGATAAGTTATTCATTCCAAATGGATTATAACCATTGATTAATGGCGAAGAATTTAGCCATAAATAATCACGTAGCCAGCCCATAATATAGTTTGATGATTCATCAAATTGACCAGGATTACCACCCCAGATTGCCATATGTTTCCAATGCCAATAGAAAGTTGTCCAACCAATTGTATTTAACATCCAGAACATTGCAAGATAGAAAGCATCCCAAGCTGAGATATCACAAGTACCACCACGACCTGGTCCATCACATGGGAAACTGTAACCAAAATCTTTTTTATCTGGCATTAGTTTTGAACCACGTGCATCTAAAGCCCCTTTTACTAAAATTAATGTTGTTACATGTAACCCTAGAGCAATTGCATGATGAACTAAAAAATCACCAGGACCAATTTTTAAAAATAAGTCCGTTTTGCTACTATTTATAGCTTCTAACCAACCAGGTAACCAAACTTGATTTCCTGATAGAGTTGCAGGGCTTTCAGCTGAAGAAAGTAAAACATTAAAACCATAGATAGCTTTACCAGATGCTGCTTGAATATATTCTGCAAATAATGGTTCAAATAAAATTTGCTTTTCCGGTTGTCCAAAAGCAACTACCGTATCATTATGAATATATAAACCTAAAGTATGGAATCCTAAAAATAGTGAAACCCAACTTAAGTGAGAAATAATTGCTTCTTTGTGGTCTAACATACGTGCTAAAACATTACCCTTATTTAATTCTGGGTCGTAATCACGTACAAAGAATATAGCACCATGAGCAAAAGCACCTACCATTAAGAATCCTGCTATATACTGATGATGTGTGTATAAAGCGGCTTCAGTCGTAAAATCCTTTGATAAGAATGCATAAGGTGTTAATGCATACATATGCTGAGCAGTTAACGAAGTAGCTACACCTAGTGAAGCTAGTGCTAATCCTAACTGCATATGTAATGAATTGGTAATTGTTTCAAATAAACCAACATGGCCTGCACCTAAACGACCTCCAGGAGGGCGATGAGCATCCAGAATTTCTTTCATATTATGACCAATACCAAAATTAGTACGGTACATGTGACCAGCAATAATAAAAACAACCGCGATTGCTAATTGATGGTGAGAAATATCCGTTAACCATAATGACTGAGTTTGAGGATGGAATCCACCTAAAAACGTTAAAATAGCTGTTCCTGAACCTTCACTGGTACCAAAAATATGATTAGCAGTATCAGGGTTTTCAGCATACGCGGCCCAATTACCACTGAAAAATGGTTTTAAACCAGCTGGATGAGGTGGAGTTGTTAAAAAGTTATCCCATCCAATTCTTACTCCACGTGATGCAGGAATTGCTACATGAATTAAATGTCCAGTCCAAGCTAATGAACTTACACCAAATAACCCAGATAAATGGTGGTTTAAACGCGATTCATTGTTTTTAAACCAAGCTAAACTTGGTCTAAATTTTGGTTGTAAGTGTAACCAACCTGCAAATAATAATGCAGAAGATAATAATAATAAACCAATTGAACCTCTATACAGTTCAGTATTTGTTCTAAAGCCAATAGTGTACCACCATTGGTAAACACCAGAAAAGGCTATATTTACTGGGTATGTATTCCCTTTTGAAAAAGCTTTTAATGCTGATTCACCAAAATGTGGATCCCAAATAGAATGTGCAATAGGTCTTACTTTTAAAGGGTTTGTTACCCATTGTTCAAAATTACCTTGCCAAGCAACGTGAAATAAGTTACCTGATGTCCATAAGAAAATGATAGCTAAATGACCGAAATGAGAAGCAAATATTTTTTGATATAAATTTTCTTCTGTCATTCCATCATGTGCTTCTAAATCATGTGCAGTAGCGATACCGTACCAAATTCTTCTTGTTGATGGATCTTGAGCAAGGGCTTGGCTAAATTTTGGAAATTTAGTTGCCATAATATTCTTACCTCGTTATAAATTATCCAATAGAAATAGATCGTGCTAGGAAAAATGCCCAAGTAGTACCAATACCACCTAGTAAATAATGTGCTAAACCTACAGCGCGACCTTGTGTAATACTTAAAGCTCTTGGTTGAATTGCTGGAGCAAAATTTAATTTATTATGTGCCCAAACAATAGACTCAATTAATTCTTGCCAGTATCCGCGACCACTAAATAAAAACATTAAACTAAACGCCCAAATAAAATGAGCACCTAAGAAAATTAAACCATAAGCTGATAAAGCAGATCCATAAGATTGAATTACTTGTGATGCTTGTGACCATAAGAAATCTCTTAACCAACCATTAATAGTAATACTACTTTGGGCAAAGTTACCACCTGTTATATGCGATATAGCACCGTCTGGTGTAATAGTTCCCCATACGTCTGATTGCATTTTCCAACTAAAATGGAAAATAACTACAGATATAGAGTTATACATCCAGAATAATCCTAAAAATACATGATCCCAACTTGAACTTTGACAAGTACCGCCACGACCTGGACCATCACAAGGAAATCTAAAACCTAGATTCGCTTTATCTGGAATTAATTTAGAACTACGAGCATATAAAACTCCTTTTAAAAGAATTAAAACAGTAACATGTATCGTAAAAGCGTGAATATGGTGAACCATAAAATCAGCTGTCCCTAACTTAATCGGCATCATTGCAATTTTTTCTCCTACCGAGATAACATCTCCACCAAATACATAACTTGTAGTAGCTAAAGCATTAGGTGCTGTATTACCAGGAGCTAATAAATGAATATTTTGAATCCATTGTGCAAAGATAGGCTGTAATTGAATTGCTTTGTCAGAGAACATATCTTGTGGTCGACCTAATGCACGCATTGTATCATTGTGTATATAGAAACCAAATGCGTGTGTTCCTAAAAAGATACACACCCAATTTAAATGAGAAATAATAGCATCACGGTGACGTAGTACACGATCTAATAAATTATTATAATTGTCTACTGGTGTGTAATCACGGACCATAAAAATTGCTGCATGTGCAGCACCACCTACGATACAAAATCCACCAATCCACATGTGGTGAGTAAATAATGATAGTTGAGTAGCGTAATCTGTGGCAATATAAGGATATGGAGGCATTGCATACATATGGTGTGCAACTATGATGCTTAATGACCCAACCATAGCTAAATTAATTGCTAATTGTGCATGCCAAGAAGTTGTTAAAATTTCATATAGACCTTTATGACCCATACCAGTGAAAGGGCCTTTATGTGCTTCTAAAATTTCTTTCATACTATGACCAATACCCCAATTAGTACGGTACATATGACCAGCAAAGATAAATAACACAGCAAGTGCTAAATGATGATGTGCGATGTCGCTTAACCATAAACCACCGGTTACAGGGTTTAGACCACCTTTAAATGTTAGAAAATCAGAATACTCACCCCAATTACCACTAAAAAAAGGTACTAAGCCTTTTTCAAAACTAGGGTATAGTTGACTCATTAAACTCTGATTAATTAAAAATTCATGAGGTAAAGGTATTTCTTGGGCAGCAACACCTGCATCTAGTAGTTTATTGATTGGCAGAGCAATATGTATTTGATGACCTGACCAAGATAAACATCCTAAACCTAATAAACCTGCTAAATGATGGTTCATCATAGATTCTGCGTTTTGGAACCATTCTAATTTAGGGGCAGCTTTATGATAATGAAACCAACCAGCAAATAACATTAATGCTGACATAATTAAACCACCAATTGCTGTCCAATATAGTTCGATTTCGCTTGTAATGCCTTCTGAACGCCATAGTTGGAACCAACCTGAAGTTGTTTGAATCCCTTGGAAATTACCTCCAACATCAGCATTTAAAATTTCTTGACCAACAATTGGCCAGACAACTTGTGAGCTTTGTTTAATTCCAATTGGGTCATTTAACCATGCGGAATAATTTGAAAAGTATGCGCCATGAAAATGCATACCACTAATCCATAAAAAGATAATGGCTAGTTGACCAAAATGTGCACTAAAAATTTTTCGTGAAACTTCTTCTAATGAATTTGTTTGAATATCAAAATCATGAGCATCAGCATGCAAATTCCAAATCCATGTTGTTGTTTTGGGACCTTTTGCTAATGTTCGTGAAAAATGGCCTGGTTGAGCCCATTTTGCGAAGCTAGTTTCAACAGCGTCTTTTTCAACTAGAACTTTTACGTTTTTAGTTTGACGCTCCGATGAGCTTATTACCATTAAGTTTCTCCTATTTGGAGACAAAAATAAATGAAACCCTCATAAACAAAAACAGTTAAAAAAATTACTGTTAAATATGAGTTTTCATTAAATAATTATAGTACTAATTTCAATGATTTTGTTAAAAGAGTTAAAATTATAGAAATATATAATTTTATTTTTTAATAAAAAAATTGAATTTGAATGATTAATTTCAAAAATTTAAAATACTAGTACTGCACCCTAAGTCACCTTAATTAAGCTTTATGGAGTACAATAAGAAGTAGTTTTTAAAAAAGTGCAAAATTAATATAGGGAAATAAATTATGTCAACAGATATTCTTATACAAGTGAAAGTGATTGTAGCAGAACAACTAGGCTTAGATCTAGATAAAATAAAAGCAGATGCTAATTTTTCAACAGAGTTAGGTGCAGACTCGCTAGATGTTGTTGAACTTGTAATGGCACTAGAAGAGGCATTTGAAATAGAAATTCCAGATGAATCTGCGGCAAATATTGCAACAGTTCAAGATGCTGTAGATTATATTGCTACACATTTATAACGATCATAATCATTGCAACTAGACAAATAAGCTATATTAGTTATAATTATATTATAGCTTATTCGGGATATAGCGCAGCTTGGTAGCGCATCTGCTTTGGGAGCAGAGGGTCGCAGGTTCAAATCCTGCTATCCCGATTAAAGAATGTTATATTCTTCGATAAAAAAGTGAGACCAATAAGAATTCTTATTGATCTCATTTTTTATTTATGGTAATGTATTTGCACAATACAAATTTTATTGTGAAAATATCATTTAATATTAAATAGCCATTTATATGCCTAAATTAAAAACGCGTAAAGCAGCATCTAAAAGATACAAAAAAACTGCAAATAATAAGTTTTTACGTAAGCATGCTTATAAAGGACATTTGTTATCACATAAAACAAAAACTCAAAAACGAAAATTATCGACAATTGTTTGCCTTAAAAGTGCAGACCATAGTCATATAAAATTAATGTTACCTTACTAAAATGGTTAGAATTAAACGAGGAAATGTTGCTCGAAAAAGTAGAAAAAAAGTATTAAATTTAGCGAAAGGTTATCGCGGCGCGCACTCGAGATTATTTAGAGTAGCTAATCAACAAGTAATGAAAGCATTACGATACGCGTATGTTGGTCGTAAGCAAAAAAAACGTACTTTTAGAAAGATTTGGATAACAAGAATTAATTCAGCATCAAAGTTGAATGGTACAACGTACAGTAAATTAATTAATTCTTTCAAAAAGTCAAATATTAGTTTAAACCGTAAAATGCTTGCGCAAATTGCCGTATTAGACCCTATAAGCTTTAATGAATTATGTAAAGAAACTGTTTAAAAGCGGGTAACGCGATTCGAACGCGCGACATCAACCTTGGCAAGGTCGTGCTCTACCACTGAGCTATACCCGCTACGATTATTTTAAAGATCCAAAGGATACTACAATAGTAATATCCTGAGATCTTAAAAATGTCAATAATTAGAAAGTATAGTTTTTAAACTATAATTTCTAATCTTTTAGATTGATGTAGAAATACCATCAATAAGAGCAATTCCAATAACTAAAACAACCCATGCTCTAATTACTAAATTATACTTATCTTTTGATTCTTCCCAATCACCTGGGGTAGCTAACGATACTGGAACAGCAACAATTAGACCGAATGACATTAATACTAATAAAGCTACTAAAGCTGTAATCATAAGTATTCCTAAAAAAAAATTATATTAACTATACTATCTATAATATATTATAGATTGCCTTTTTTTAAAGCTAGTAGAACAATAACCGCAGGGCCTGCTAACATAATGGTACCAGTTGCTAGTAACTGACCAATAACTTGCCAATTTATCATAGTTAAAATTTCCTTGGTTTACAAGTTTATATCAAATAACAAAATAATTTATGATATTATAGTTAATCGTAATTAAAAAACTAGATTAAATATTTTAATAATAATAATATTTTATTTAATAATATTATATCACAGATATAATATTAAATACTTTAAAAATTTAACAATTTTATGTTAGAATAATTTTAACCTTAACATGAACAGGGTTGCTAACTCAATGGTAGAGTACTCGGCTTTTAACCGATTTGTTCTGGGTTCGAGTCCCAGGTGACCCATCCCTTAATTTTAATAATAATAATTTAGATAAGAATTACAGTAACATTTGACAAAGTAAATAAACTTATAGTATAATTTTTAGTGTACAGCCCCCATCGTCTAGAGGCCTAGGACATCTCCCTTTCACGGAGGCAACAGGGATTCGAATTCCCTTGGGGGTACATTTATATTCAATTTAAGATAAGTTGATTTTTTAACAAACTAAAGTCTATATAGAAGTTAGTAGAAGACCTGAATCATTTAAAAAGAATTTTTATTACGAAACATTATGGAATTAAATACATCAAATACTAATCCAGACTTTACTCTTAGCTATGGACGCTTCGTCGAATACCTAGATAAAGGGTGGATCAAAAAAGTTGACCTATACGGTAATAATAGAACTATTATAGCTGAAGCATCTAGCCTTGAGTTAGGTGACATACCAAGACGAATACTTGTTGAAATTCCAGCTGATTCAACTTATTTAATTGAAAAATTAAAAAACGCTGATGTGAGCTTTGACTCTCACCCGCCAAAAACAGATAACTTCTTCTTTACGCTCTTAGGTGACCTACTCGTTCCAATTATTGTTATTGGACTTGGTATATTCTTATACCAGCGTGCTAACAACGGCGATGGAGCAGGCCAAGCCATGGCATTTGGAAAGTCACAGGCGCGTTTTCAAATGAATGCTGATACTGGTGTTACTTTCAGCGATGTTGCTGGCGTTGATGAAGCAAAAGAAGAATTTGAAGAAGTAGTATCGTTTTTAAAACAACCTGAAAGATTTACCGTTGTTGGTGCACAAATACCTAAAGGTGTTTTATTAGTAGGACCTCCAGGTACTGGAAAAACTTTACTGGCACGAGCAATTGCCGGCGAAGCAGGTGTTCCATTTTTTAGTATCTCTGGATCTGAATTTGTTGAAATGTTTGTTGGAGTAGGTGCATCAAGGGTAAGGGACTTATTTAAGAAAGCAGCTAAAAATTCACCTTGTATCATTTTTATTGATGAAATTGATGCAGTTGGGCGACAAAGGGGTGCTGGCGTTGGTGGTGGAAATGATGAACGTGAACAAACCTTAAATCAATTACTTACAGAAATGGATGGGTTTAAAGGAAATACTGGTATTATCGTTATAGCAGCAACGAATAGAGCAGATGTTCTAGATTCCGCTTTACTACGTCCAGGTCGATTTGATCGTCAAGTAACAGTAAACCCACCAGATCGTATAGGACGATTAGCAATTCTTAAAATTCATGCCCGTAATAAAAAATTAGCGGATAATGTTCGCTTAGAGACAGTTGCTGGACGAACAACTGGTTTTGCTGGAGCAGATCTTGCTAATGTATTAAACGAAGCAGCAATACTTACTGGTAGAAGACGAAAAGAAGCTATCACTTTAGATGAAATTAATTCTGCAATTGATCGTGTCATTGCAGGCTTAGAAGGTATTTCACTAGTAGATAGTAAAGGTCAATATCTAGTAGCTTACCATGAAGTGGGTCATGCCATTGTTGGGTCTTTATTAAAATCTCATGATGATGTTCAAAAAGTGACACTACTACCAAGGGGATCTGCACGCGGTTTAACTTGGTTCCTACCAGGTGAAGATCAAAGTCTCGTATCACGTAAGCAATTACTCTCTCGCCTTACTGGCTTGCTTGGTGGACGCGCAGCTGAAAAAGTTATATTCGGAAGTGCTGAAGTAACAACAGGTGCTAGTAACGATTTAGAGCGAGTAACCGGTTTAGCACGTCAAATGGTCACTCGATTTGGAATGTCAAGTATTGGTCCTATTGCACTTGAAGATGAAAGCTCACAAGAAGTTTTCTTAGGCGGTGGAATGATTCAAAAATTAGATCATACAGAAACTGTTGCAGATCGAATAGATGACCAAGTTCAAGCAATTATTAATCACTGTGAACTTAAAGCAATCGAAATAATTAAACAAAATCGAACAGTTCTAGATCTTCTAGTGGACACTTTAATCGAAAAAGAAACTCTTAATGGGCCAGAATTTAGAGATATACTAAGTCAGTATACAGAAATTCCAGAACAACAAGATTATGTATCACGCTTTTTAATAAAATAATTTTGATTTAGAGATTGAAAAGTATTTAATATATTTATATAGTAATTATTAGATTGAGTATTTAAAAATTAAATAAATTATGGCAAAAAAAAGTATGATACAAAGAGAAATCAAACGTATCAAATTAAATCAAAAATATTCAGACAAACGTAAAGCTTTAATTTTAGAGTACTCAAATACAGAAAATTTTGATTCAAAATTAGAAGTTCATAATAAAATTCAAAAATTACCACGAAATAGCTCAAAAATTCGTATACGAAATAGATGTTGGAAAACGGGTCGACCTCGAGGTTACTATCGTGACTTTGGGTTATCAAGACACGTTTTAAGAGAAATGGCACACCAATGTTTATTACCCGGTGTAACTAAATCGAGTTGGTAAGGCAAAACAAAAAAGGATAACTGAGTTAACTCAGTTATCCTTTTTTATTTTATCTTATAATTCAAATTGGTTGCCACGTTTATATTGTAAATATGCTGCTACAAAAAGACCTAGAGGAGTTACTGTAATCATCCCTAAAACAATTCCTGATAAAAGAGGTTCAACCATTATTTAATCTTTTAATTTAATTTTATCTAAAACCAATAGCCGCTTGCCACACAAACGCTAAAAGTAAGAAGAAAACTGGGATAATTGGTAGTATATCTACAATTGGGCTAAACACAGCATATGCTTCTGGCAATTTTGCTAAAAGTAATCCTTCCATTTTTAGACTCCTTTTTTATTTATAATATTTATATATTCAATATAATTAAGTTTAATATAAAAATTAGTCATTTTATAACTACAGACTCTTAATATTAAGAGTATTTTATATATAATTAATAATACTAATTGGAATTTTTATAAAAACTATAATTAATTTTTTATTTAAAATTTGTTTATGACATCATCGTATTTACCCGCAATCTTAGTTCCAATCGTGGGACTTATTTTTCCAGCATTCTCAATGGCACTTTTCTTTATTTACTCACAAAAAAACGAACTAAATTAATTAATTAAATATAAAAAGAGTCTTGTTCAGATAAAATTATCAGAACAAGACTCTTTTTATATTTAATTTTCTATAAATAAAAAATTAACCACAGTACCTTATTCTAAGATTAAATAATAATAATAATTTTTTAATTTATAGAAAAATCCTATTCGAACTTTATAATGAAGAGCCTAAACCTGAGTACGCTCCGTAAAAAAATAAGCTAAGCATTGTAATTACTGCTAAACCACCAACTAGCCCAACTAACCATAAAGGGATTCTACCTGTACTTGCCATATTTGAAAGTCTCCTATTCGTTATATAAAATATCAAGAGTTATTAATTAAAGAAGTAGCTCGAAAATAAAACTGCTAAAACAAAAATTAATAAAAGTCCCCAGAATAATGATGTACGGTTTAATTCTACTGCTTGTTTATTAGGATTTGGACCTGTCATAAATTTTTATCCTTATGTATATTTGTTATTATATATTGCTTAACGTTGTATAAATTGCATAGCAGTAATGCCACCTAAAAAGAATACAGTTGGTACAGCTAAACCATGGATTGCTAACCAACGAAATGTAAAAATTGGGTACGCTACGGGTTGATTAATATTTTTAGTCACAATAATTTCCTTTTTATAAACCTTTAGTTAAATCTTCTAATTCTTGTTTCGCACTAAAGCGATCGTTAACTAATGGTACTTGTTGACGATCTTGTGTAAAATATTCATTGGGACGCGGTGTACCAAAAACATCATACGCTAGACCCGTACTAATAAATAGCCAACCAGAGACAAAAAGTGAAGGGATAGTAATACTATGGATAATCCAGTATCTTACACTTGTAATGATATCTGAGAACGGACGTTCTCCAGTAGATCCACCAGACATAAGTAATTTCCTTTAAAAATAATGATTGTTTCTCATTCTAAACGTTAATAAAAAGCGGGCAGGGGGAATCGAACCCCCATCATTAGCTTGGAAGGCTAAGGTTTTACCACTAAACTATGCCCGCATAATTCTATTATAGAATTAAGGGCGGACAAAAAGCAATAATTTGTTATAAAGTTTCTAAATTTATATTAAGAAATTTAGCTAAACTAGAAGCCTCTTCTTCTAAATTCGAAATAGATAAAGGCTCTTGAACAGGACTTACTGGTATTTTACGGCCATCTTTTAAACAAATATAAATGATTCGTTTAGGATTTAATCCTTCACTTATTTGTATCGCTATAGATTTAATACTATTTAACGAATAAGTTAGTAGTATTTCACGATTTTTGCCTGGAAAGCCTTTTCTAACAATTTTAATTAATTCTTCTTCTTTATTATACTCGTTATAACCGCCACCAATATCCCAAAGAATAGTTAGTATTATATAAATACTTAGAGATAAGCTTAAAGCTCCATAAAAAGTCATTATAATACCTTGAGGTAAAAAAACGAATTCTGTCGTATCTGTAAAAGGTAATAATTTAACCTTAAAGTAGCTTGAAAAGCCTGCTAATAAAAAACCTATGCCACCTAAAGATAGAAAAACTGCCCAAAAATAGTTACTTAGACGTTTAGAGCCAATAATATTATCTTGTCGAATCTCTTTTTGCATTAGTTATTTAAAATTTAAAGATAATCTGTGTAATTAAATTAATTTAATTGATTTTAACCCTAAGAATAAACCAGCTGCCACACTAAAACAAAACCCTACTAGTAAAAAGTAATCGATAACTAACATCATGCTATTTTTATAGTCTAAAAATAAAGTTTATAAAAAATTTTATATTTCTTAGTATATATTATATAGTAATCTCTATTTAAATTATAGTTCCTAAAAAATTTATCGTTTAATCAATATATTTATTAATCTATTAATCAAAATGACTAACTTTATTAAACCTTATAACAATGATCCATTTGTAGGACATTTATCAACTCCTATTACGTCTTCAGCAATTACTAAAACAATTCTGAAAAATTTACCGGCATACCGAGTAGGTTTGACACCTTTACTACGTGGTTTAGAAATTGGTTTAGCACACGGTTATTTTTTAATAGGCCCTTTTGCAAAACTAGGTCCACTACGTAATAGTGATGTTGCTTTACTTGCTGGATTTTTATCTACATTAGGACTAATTCTTATTGCAACTTTAGGTTTATCGATGTACGGTTATAGTACATTTCAAGATAACGATACGGAAGATGGTTTACAATCAAAAAAAGGTTGGAAACAATTCAACAGCGGTTTCTTAATAGGAGCTTTTGGAAGTAATTTATTCGCTTATATTTGCTTATTAAATATTCCTTCATTTATTTTAAAGTAAACAGTAACATTTTAATTTAAAAAATTTATACAATTAGTTAAAAACTAAAGAGAAGCAACTATTTATTTTTAAAAACTTTATGAGTACAGAACAAATCAATTTACAAGAAGAATATCAACAAACTAATATCTCAAAGTTACTTTACCTACTAGACAAAGAATTAGTTGGTCTAAAACCAGTAAAAACTCGTATTCGTGAAATTGCGGCATTACTTTTGATAGATAGTTTACGTACTAAGCTAGGTATTACATCAGTAAACCCTGGTTTACACATGTCATTCACCGGAAGCCCAGGTACAGGTAAAACTACAGTTGGTTCAAAAATGGCCAACATTTTATATCAACTAGGTTACATTAATAAGGGTCAATTAATAACAGTAACTCGTGACGATTTAGTTGGCCAATATATTGGTCATACTGCTCCTAAAACTAAAGAAGTATTAAAAAAAGCAGTTGGTGGAGTTCTTTTTATTGATGAAGCTTATTACTTATATAAACCAGATAATGAGCGTGATTATGGTTCAGAAGCTATCGAAATCTTATTACAAGTAATGGAAAACCAACGTGACGATTTAGTTTTAATCTTAGCGGGGTATAAAGAACCTATGGATAAATTTTATAACTCAAACCCTGGTTTATCTTCACGTATATCTAACCATATTGACTTTCCGGATTATTCTATTGGAGAATTAATACAAATCGCAGAATCGATGTTAAACGAAGAGCAATATAGATTTACTGAAAGTGGAAAATTAGCTTTTGAATCATCTCTGGGTAAACTAATATCTCAACCATTATTTGCAAATGCACGAAGTGTTCGTAATACTCTCGATCAAGCTCGAATGCGTCAAGCAAATAGAATTTTTGATAGTCGTGGATACGATCTTACAAAAAAAGACTTAGTAGATTTAAATGAAGAAGACTTTTTATAAAGACTTCTTTCTATTTAAAGGTACAACTTAAAAAAATTAATATAAATATGAGTCTACTTATAATCGGAGGAACTGGAACATTAGGCCGCCAAATTGTTCGAGAAGCTTTGAATGAAGGCTGTAAAGTTCGGTGTTTAGTTCGGAATTTTAAAAAGGCAAATTTTTTAAAAGAATGGGGAGCCGAACTGGTTTATGGTGACTTAACATTACCAGAAACAATAACACCTTGTTTGTACGGTATTCATTCAATAATTGATGCATCTACTAGTCGACCTGATGATTTAATTTCACTAAAAAAAGTAGATTGGTATGGTAAAATAGCTTTAATCGAAGCGTCTAAAGTAGCAAAAATTAAACATTTTATTTTTTGTTCTTTATCTAACGCAGAAAATTCTTCTACTATTCCTTTAATTAGAATGAAAAAAGGAATTGAAAAAAGATTAGAAAATTCAGGTATTCCATACACAATTTTCCGCTTAACAGGATTTTATCAAGGTTTGATAGGCCAATATGCTATACCAATTTTAGAAAACCAGTCTATTTGGACAACTAATGATAGTAACCCTATATCTTACATGGATACGCAGGATATTTCTAAATTTTGCTTAAAAAGTTTAATAATTGAAGAAACAAAAAATAAAGTTTTTGTTTTATCTGGCGTTAAAGGATGGCTCTCATCAGAGATTATTGATTTATGTGAACAATTAGCTGGACAAAAAGCGAAATTAAGTAAAATTCCTGTCCCTTTATTAAAATTAATAAAACAAATTTTAAGTTTTTTTGAATGGACTCAAAATATTACTGATAGATTATCTTTTATTGAAATTTTAAGTAATGATAATAAAAATACTATAAAATCGACAAAAGATTTATACAAGATTTTTAATATAGAACCTTCTAGTTTAGTATCTCTAGATATTTATTTCCAAGAATATTTTATTAAAATATTGAAACGATTAAAATATATCAATTTTGAAGATATTCAAAAACAAAAGAATTTAATCTTATAGGTTTATGAATTATTCAGTTTTTATTGTTAAGATTATTCAACCTCCCGAACAAAGTTTTTTTGAAGACGATACAACTGTAACTGAAATATTTGTTAAATTTCCTCAATTTTTAAATAAAAATTATTCTGATATTTTTCAATTATCTATCTGGGGAAACTTAGCAAACGATGTTATTGAGTATTACAGTGTAGATGACTATTTAATTGTTGAGGGTTACATTTCATTACGTGATAATCACTTAGATAATTTTTCTATTAAAAAAAATAAACAAATAGAATTTACTGTAACAAAACTCTATCCGTTTTTATTAAATAATAAAAAGTTGAATATCTTAAAAAAACATAATGAATTACCTTTTTAAATAAAAATTACTTATAATAATTTAGTATAATAAATATTGTTTAAACCACTTTTCAGGAAAATTTGAATGATAACTTTAAAAATTTTAGTATATACAACTGTTATTTTCTTTCTTTCTTTATTCATCTTTGGATTACTATCTAGCGATCCGTCACGAAACCCCAACCGACGTGATCTTGAATAAATTAATCAAATAAAAAAATCTATTAATGTGTAAACATTAATAGATTTTTTTATTTAATTAATCTATAATGAACGATAGTTAGAAAACCAAACGAGTTATATTCGAGAAGTAGATAATATAAAATTTAAATATTATTTTTAAATTAAATTAAAAATGACAGCAACATTAGAAAGACGCGAAGGCGTTAGCTTATGGGAGCGTTTCGCTAGTTGGATTACAAGTACAGAAAACCGTCTATATATTGGTTGGTTTGGTTGTTTAATGTTCCCTACGTTGTTAACAGCAACTTCTTGTTATATTATTGCATTCATCGCAGCACCTCCTGTAGATATCGATGGTATCCGTGAACCAGTAGCTGGTTCATTACTATATGGTAACAATATTATTTCTGGTGCAGTAATACCTAGTTCAAACGCAATTGGTATTCATTTATACCCAATTTGGGAAGCTGCTTCTGTTGATGAGTGGTTATACAATGGTGGTCCTTACCAATTAGTTGTATTACATTTCATTTTAGGTGTAGCATCTTACATGGGTCGTGAATGGGAATTAAGCTACCGTTTAGGTATGCGTCCTTGGATTTTTGTTGCATTCTCTGCTCCAGTAGCAGCAGCATCAGCAGTCTTTATTGTTTACCCAATTGGTCAAGGTAGTTTCTCTGATGGTATGCCATTAGGAATCTCTGGTACTTTCAATTTCATGTTAGTATTCCAAGCAGAACATAACATCTTAATGCACCCATTCCATATGGCGGGCGTTGCAGGTGTATTTGGTGGTTCTTTATTCAGTGCTATGCATGGTTCACTAGTAACTTCTAGTTTAATCCGTGAAACTAGTGAAATCGAATCTTTAAACTATGGTTACAAATTTGGACAAGAAGAAGAAACTTACAACATCGTAGCAGCTCATGGTTACTTCGGTCGTTTAATTTTCCAATATGCATCGTTTAATAATTCACGTGCGTTACATTTCTTCTTAGCAGCTTGGCCAGTTATCGGTATCTGGTTAACTGCTATGGGTATTAGTACCATGGCATTTAACTTAAATGGTTTTAACTTTAATCAATCAGTTGTTGATTCTCAAGGTCGTGTTATTAACACATGGGCTGATATCATTAACCGTGCTGATTTAGGTATGGAAGTAATGCATGAACGTAACGCTCATAATTTCCCATTAGATTTAGCTTCAGGTGAAGTATTACCAGTAGCTTTAGCGGCTCCAGCTATCAGTGGTTAATATCATTATTCTCAATAATCATAAAAAAATTCAAACCTAAATATAAAAATTATATTTAGGTTTGAATTTTTTATTTTATTTCATTAATTTTTTGAATTCAAATTTTGCTCGATTCGCATTACCTTCAAAGGAGAAATTTTTAGTTTAAAATTAACGACGAGAGTAGTACTCTACTACTAATAATTCATTTAAATCTAAAAGAATATCTTCACGACGGCAAAAATCTTTAATTTTACCTTCAATTTTTGCTTCGTTAAATTCTAAATGTGAAGGGATATTTGTAAAGCGTTTATTTATTAGATTGTTCTTAACTAAAACTTCTGAATTATTTTTACTTCTTAATGAAATAATATCATCTTTACGACATTGGAAGCTTGGAATGTCTACTTTTTTCCCGTTAATTAGTATATGTCCATGGTTTACAAGTTGGCGTGCACTTGCAATGGTAGGTGTTAGACCTAAAGAAAAACAAATTGTATCTAACCGCATTTCGAGAAGTTGTAGTAATAGTAGACCAGTAACCCCTTTACGACGTCTTGCTTCTTTTATATATTTATAAAGTTGGCTTTCAGTTAATCCATAATTGAATTTTAGCTTTTGCTTTTCTTCTAATCGTAGACCATATTCAGTAGATTTTTTAACTGTTTTTCCATGCTGACCTGGTCTTTGTTTATTTGCACTAATTTTTTGCGTTAAACCAGGTAACTCACCTAATCTTCTTGTAATTCTTAGTTTTGCACCACGGTAACGTGACATAATAATCCTTTATTTTATTTAAATATATTTTTGTAGGGCGAGCGACCGGAGTTGAACCGGCGAATGGTGGAACCACAACCCACTGCCTTAACCACTTGGCTACGCCCGCCAATTTTTTTGAATATTAGAGAAATGATCGTATATTAAAATGATATTATCAGGATCTGTTTAATTAAGTCTAGTAGTTATTTAAAAATAAGTATTAGACTTAATAATTTTAGTTTGCTTTAGTAAAAACGAGACCATTTGATTCACTATAGCGTTCCATAAAGCGCATAAATCTGTCCCATTCTTCTGGACTTTTCATTAAATATACCGATTCTATTGATTCAGGTTTACCGTTAATAAATTTTGCTGTAACGTCTTTTGTTTCTAGTGCACCCTCTTCATCAATGAGATACATACCAGTGATCTCACCTTCTTTGGCGCTGTTCTTATCTAAAATATTTGGGTTTTTAAATCGGAAGGTAGCGGTTCCAGTACTTCCATCCCTAGATCTTGTTAAACGTACGTCAGGAAGTACTTTTTCATCAAAGTCTTTAATAAATTGAATACTTGCCATTTTTAAATTCTCCTTAATTATAACTTTTCTTCTATCAACAATACTTAAATTTAGTGTTTCAATAGTATTCAATTCAATCTAATTAACTGAGGTGGCAGGATTCGAACCTACGAATGGCGGAGTCAAAGTCCACAGCCTTACCACTTGGCGACACCCCATATCATCTAATTTACTTTAACAATAATACGTTTAAATTACAATATATAAAATTGGGCAAGAAGGGATTCGAACCCCTGACACCGTAGTTCGTAGCCACGTGCTCTAGTCCACTGAGCTACAAGCCCTAATTATTACTTTCATACTACAATACAAATTAATATTTAGTAAAGGATTAACTTTAACTTAAAAGTTTTTAGTAAACTTTTTTTATGGCTATAAAAAAATCATTGTTTGTAATAACCTTAATTTATATTATTTTTTTTAATCATTTTACGTAAATATGTCAAAACAAATTTTATATCAAGATAATGCTCGACGTGCTTTACAACGAGGTATGGAAATTATGGTCGAAGCTGTTTCTGTTACTTTAGGGCCCAAAGGACGAAATGTTGTATTAGAAAAACCATACGGTAGTCCTCAGATTATTAATGACGGGGTAACAATTGCTAAAGAAATTACTTTAGAAAATCATGTTGAAAACACAGGTGTCTCATTAATTCGCCAAGCGGCTTCTAAAACAAATGACGTAGCAGGGGACGGGACAACTACAGCAACCGTTCTCGCATATGCAATTGTTAAAGAAGGGTTGAAAAATGTTGCTGCTGGTTCAAATCCAATTGGTATAAAACTAGGTATTGAAAAAGCGACTCAGTATCTTATAAATCAAATTAATGAGTTTGCTGAATCTGTAGAAGATTTAGATTCGATATTTCAAGTTGCTTCTATTTCTGCTGGTAATGATCCTACAATTGGTCAACTTATTTCTGATGCTCTTGAAAAAGTTGGAAAAGATGGGGTCATTGCTTTAGAAGAAGCAAAGGGTATTTCTACAGAATTAGAAATTACTGAAGGAATGAAAATTGAAAAAGGTTTTATTTCTCCATACTTTATAACTGATACAGATAAGATGGAAGTTGTTTACGATAATCCATTAATATTAGTAACTGATAAAAGAATTACTCTTGTTCAACAAGATTTATTACCGATTCTTGAATTAGCAACAAAGACTAAGCGTCCTCTTTTAATAATAGCTGAAGATGTTGAAAAAGAAGCATTAGCGACTTTAATATTGAATAAACTAAGAGGTATCGTGAATGTTGTAGCTATACGTGCTCCAAGTTTTGGTGAATTAAGAAAATTATTGTTAGAAGATATAGCTATTCTAACAAATAGTACAATTATTACTGAAGATGCTGGATTAAATTTAGAAAATATTAAAATGGATTTTCTAGGGCAAGCACGTCGTGTTGTTGTTGGAAAAGAAACTACGACAATTGTTGCCGAGAGTACTGAAAATGCAATTAAACTTCGTTGCGAACAGTTACGAAAACAGTTAAACAACGTAGACACGACATATGACCAAGAAAATTTACAAGATCGTATTGCCAAATTATCTGGTGGAATTGCGGTCATAAAAGTTGGAGCGGTTACTGAAACTGAAATGAAAGATAAAAAATTACGGTTAGAAGACGCTATTAATGCAACCCGTGCCGCTGTTGAAGAAGGTATTGTTCCAGGGGGTGGTGCCACATTAGCGCATTTAGCAAATAATCTTATTTTATGGTCAAAAAATAACTTAAAAGAAGATGAATTAATAGGTGCTTTAATTATGTCACGAGCTATTGTTGCACCACTATGTAGAATTGCGGAAAATAGTGGGGTTAACGGACCTGTTGTAGTTGAACAAGTTCAAGATTCTAGTTTTGAAATTGGTTACAATGCAGCAACAGATACATTTGGTAATATGTATGATTTTGGAATTATTGATCCTGCCAAAGTAACTCGTTCGGCACTTCAAAATGCTGCTTCAATTGCAAGTATGATTTTAACTACAGAATGTATAATAGTAGATTCTTAAAAAAAAAGATGCTTTAAAAAGCATCTTTTTTTTTATTCTTGAAAATCAGTATCAATGACAGAACTATTATCCTTTGCTGAAGTGTCATCAACAGTAGTAGAGTCTGTACTATATAATTCGTTGCCTATTTCTGTCATTAATTTTTGTAAATCATCGATTTGCACTTTTAATGATTCAAGATCTTCATTGTTGATATTTGCTCGAATTTGTTCAATTAAATTATCAACTTTTTCTTTTTTAATTGTTTCAACTTTGTCACCTAAATCATTTAATTGTTTCTCAGATTGATAGCATAGTGAGTCCGCTTGATTTTTAAAATCAATTTGTTCACGTTTCTCTTTATCTTGAACAGCATATTGTTCAGCATTAGTTATCATTTCTTCAATTTCTTTATCGTCTAAAGTTGAAGCTCCTTGTATTGTAATTGATTGTTCTTTTCCAGTCCCTTTATCTTTCGCATTTACGGATAAAATACCATTAACATCAATATCAAATGTTACTTCAACTTGAGGAACACCACGTGGTGCTAAAGGAATTCCATCTAATCTAAAATTACCTAAACTTTTATTGTCATTAGACATTTCACGTTCACCTTGTAAAACATGTATTTCAACATTTGCTTGGTTATCGACTGCTGTAGAAAAAATTTCAGATTTTTTAGTCGGAATTGTTGTATTTCGAGCAATAATTTTAGTCATTACGCCACCTAATGTTTCTACACCTAACGATAAAGGAGTTACATCTAATAGTAGAATATCTTTAACTTCACCTGCTAAAACACCACCTTGAATTGCCGCACCAATAGCAACAACTTCATCCGGGTTTACAGTTTGGTTAGGTTTTTTATTTGTTATTTGTTCCACTAATTTTTGAACGGCCGGAATTCTTGTTGATCCACCCACTAAAACTACTTCATCAATTTTTGTTTTATCAATTGATGCATCACTAATTGCTTTTTCTACTGGAATACGACAACGATTTATAAGTTTATCGCATAAGGCTTCGAATTTTGCTCGTGTAATAACTGTATCAATATGTTTTGGCCCTGTCTCATTTGCTGTTATAAAAGGTAGACTAATTGTTGTTTCAAGTACACTAGATAGTTCAATTTTTGCTTTTTCTGAAGCTTCAGTTAACCGTTGTAAAGCTTGAGGATCTTTAATTAAATCTATTCCTTCTTTTTGTTTAAAGTCAGTAACTAACCAATCAACTAATATTTTATCAAAATCGTCTCCTCCTAAATTAGTATCTCCAGATGTCGATAACACTTCAAAGACACCATCACCAACTTCTAAAATGGAAACATCAAATGTTCCTCCACCCAAATCAAAAACTAAGATTGTTTCATTATTCTTTTTATCCAGACCATAAGCTAGTGACGCTGCTGTCGGTTCATTGATTATGCGTAAAACATCTACACCTGCAATTTTTCCAGCATCTTTTGTTGCTTGTCGTTGAGAATCATTGAAGTAAGCTGGAACAGTAATAACCGCTTCAGTCACTGGTTGGCCTAAATAAGTACTAGCATCGTTTATCAATTTTCTTAAAATTTGAGCTGAGAGTTCCTCTGGACTAAAATCTTTATTTAAATTGGAACATTTAATCTTAATATTTCCTTTAGAATCTTCGATTACTTTATACGGAAGTTCTTTCGATTCGTTACTAATTTCATTTGATTTTGAACCGATAAATCGTTTTACAGAGAAAAATGTATTTTCGGCGTTAATAACTGCTTGTCGTTTCGCAATTTGTCCAACAAGTAATTCTTCTTTTTTTGTATACGCTACAATCGAAGGTGTTGTTCTTAAACCTTCCGCATTAGCAATTACAGTTGGCTTACCACCTTCCATAATAGCAACTACAGAATTTGTTGTTCCTAAATCGATACCTACTACTTTACCCATATATAACTCTCTTAAAATGATAATAAATTTTATTAATACCATTTTGTCTTTTTTAATAAGTATTCAATATTAGTAATATCCGACAATTTAATTAAACGTGGTAATGTAGCATATCTAGACAAACGTTTAATATTGATTTAAATTAAGATTATTCAGATTAAATATTTTAATAATATTTTTTCTTAAATATTCATTCTTTTTATACGTAAAGTTAGAACCTTTTAAAATTAAAAATAAATCTGGAGCAATATTGTGTCTTTAGGTATTTTAGGTAACAAAATTGGGATGACTCAAATTTTTGATGAGTCAGGTAAAATTGTCCCTGTTACGGTCATTAAAGTTGGACCTTGTATAATCACACAAATTAAAACAGCTGCAACTGATGGCTATAACGCTATTCAAGTTGGCTATGGCGAAATAAAAGCTAGCGCATTAACGCAACCAAAACTCGGTCATTTACAAAAATCAAATATACAATCTTTAAAACATCTACGTGAGTATCGTTTAGATAACCCGGAAGATTTTAATATAGGTCAAATTATTAACTTAGAATCATTTTCTATAGGCCAACTTATTAATATTTGTGGTAAAACATCTGGGAAAGGTTTTACTGGTTTGCAAAAACGTCATAATTTTGCTCGTGGTCCAATGACTCATGGTTCAAAAAATCATAGAGCACCTGGTTCAATCGGTATGGGTACGTCTCCCGGGCGCGTTCTCCCAGGTAAAAAAATGGCAGGCCAATTAGGTAACAAACAAACTAGTGTAAGAAAATTAAGAATTGTACAAATAAATACTGAAGAAAATATTCTAGTTGTTAAAGGATCTATACCAGGTAAACCTGGAAATCTGATAAATATTACAAAATTTAAGTAAATTATGACAGTTCAAAAAATTGTTACATATAGTAGTTTAAATACTAATGAAGAATGTGCCATTGAACTAAAAGTCCTTGAAAATTCAGGTAATTATTTAATTCATAAAGATGTCTTAAGACATACTGTTTTAGGTAAGCAAGGCACTCGTTCAACTAAAACGCGTAGTGAAGTTAATGGTGGTGGTCGTAAACCTTGGCGTCAAAAGGGAACTGGTAGAGCCAGAGCAGGTTCAAACCGTTCACCTTTATGGCGTGGTGGTGGAGTTATTTTTGGTCCAAAACCAAAAATAGGTAATTTTAAACTGAATCAAAAAGAACGAAATTTAGCATTACAAACTCTACTATATAATAATAGAAATAATATCTCAGTAATTTCAGAAGATATTTTAAATGTACAAAAAACAAAAGAATTTATAGGTATTCTTAAAACTTATAGTATTTCTTTAGATAAAAAAATTCTAATCGTTGTTTCGAAAAAAACGAAAGAATTATTTTTATCTAGCCGAAATGTTCCTAATGTTGAACTAATTTTAGCTTCTAATTTGAACACTTTTAGTTTGTTAAAAGCATACCAAATTGTAATAACAGTACCCGCTTTAAATAATATAAAGGAAATTTATTGTGATTAAAGCTTCTCTTAATTTAAGTAACGCAGCTAATATCATTAGATATCCTATCATTACGGATAAAGCGACACGTTTACTTGAAAATAATAAATATAGTTTTATTGTAGATCCTAAATCAGATAAATTAACTATTAAACAATCTATAGAGTATTTATTTGATGTAAAAGTAATTAAAGTGAATACTATACAATTGCCAAAAAAGAAACGCCGTGTTGGTAAATATATTGGGTGGAAATCGCATTATAAAAAAGCAATTGTAACATTATCTGAAGGCAATTTAATAAACTTATTTGCTGAAAATTAAATATATATAAGATAAATTTTATGAGTATTAGGCTTTATAAAGCATATACACCAGGAACCCGAAACAGGGTTTTATCGTCTTTTAATGATTTAACAACTAATAAGCCTGAAAAAAGTTTAATACGTAAGAATCATAGAAATAAAGGTAGAAACAATAGAGGTGTAATTACTATTAGACACCGTGGTGGTGGTCATAAAAGAAGATACCGTTTAATAGATTTTAAGCGTAACAAACACGATATGGAAGCTACTGTAGCTTCAATTGAATACGATCCAAACCGAAATGCACGTATTGCCTTACTTCATTACAAGGATGGTGAAAAACGATACATAATACAACCCAATAAATTAGGTGTTGGCGATAAAGTAATGTCGGGTGAAAAAGCTCCATTTAAAATTGGGAATGCATTACCTTTAGAACTAATTACTCTTGGAACATCTGTACATAATATCGAATTAATACAATATCGAGGTGGTCAAATCGTTCGTTCAGCTGGGACATCTGCAAAGATTTTAGCTAAAGAAGGTGATTATGTTACTTTAAGATTACCATCAAAAGAAATTAGACTAGTACATAAGAAATGTTATGCAACTATTGGTGAAGTTGGAAATAGTGAGTCTATCTTAATCCAAAGTGGAAAAGCAGGACGCACACGTTGGTTAGGTATTAGACCTACAGTACGTGGTTCTGTTATGAACCCGTGTGACCATCCACATGGTGGAGGAGAAGGACGTACACCTGTAGGACGTAGTAGACCTTTAACTCCATGGGGAAAGCCAGCCTTAGGTAAAAAAACACGTAACCCTAGAAAAAAAAGTAATACATATATTATTCGTCGTATAAATTAATCTGTTTAAAGAATAATCATTTTAAAATGTCAAGATCAATTAAAAAAGGACCTTTTGTTGCTTATCATTTATTAGAAAAAATTAATAAACAAAATTTAAATAATAATAAAGATGTAATTAAAACTTGGTCACGTTCGTCTACAATACTACCCATGATGATCGGTCATACTATTGCTGTATACAATGGTAAACAACATGTTCCTGTTTTTATTTATGACCAACTTGTTGGACATAAATTAGGTGAATTTGTTCCTACTAGGACATTTAGATCTCATGTTAAGACAGATAGAAAGGCAAAACGTTAAGGAAAAATTTTATGACAGAAAACCAATCTACAAAGGCAATAGCAAAATATGTTAGAATGTCACCTCAAAAAGTTAGAAGAGTTCTAGATCAAATTAGAGGTCGTTCGTATCAAGAAGCATTAATGATGTTAGAATTTATGCCATACAGGTCGTGTGGACCGATCTGGCAAGTTTTACATTCTGCTGCTGCAAATGCTCAGAATAATCTAAATTTAGATAAAAAAAACTTGGTTATTGATGTAGCATACGCAAATGAAGGGCCTAGATTAAAAAGAATAAGACCACGTTCACAAGGTCGAGCATTCAAAATTTTAAAACCTACGTGTCATATCACAATCGGTGTAAAAACCATTGTTTAAATAATAAAACTATTTTTTGTAAAAATAAGGATTTAATTCGTGGGTCAAAAAACACATCCATTAGGCTTTAGGCTAGGTATTACACAAAAACATAAGTCAATTTGGTTTAGTAATCATAATGAATACGCTGTATTATTAAAAGAAGATGATCAAATCAGAACTTATTTAAAGCCATTTGTGAAAACAGCAAGTATTTCAGATATAAATATTAATAGAAATACGCGTGGTGATAAAATTGAAATAAATATTGAAGCAGCAAGACCAGGAATGCTTGTTGGTGACAAAGGTAAAAATATCAAAACGATATCAAATAGTATTAAAAAACTTTTACCGAAACATAGAAATGTTTGTATTAACGTTAAAGAAATAGAAAACGCTGATTTAAATGCTGCACTTTTAGCAGACTATGTTGCGGAACAACTTCAAAAACGTATTGCTTTTCGTCGTGCAATTCGAAAAGCTATGCAAAGAGCAGAAGTTGCAAAAGCAAGTGGTATCAAAATTCAAGTATCTGGTCGTTTAAATGGTGCAGAGATGGCTCGAAGTGAATGGATTAGAGAAGGACGATTACCGCTTCAAACTTTAAGAGCTGATATTGATTATGCAACAAAAGAAGCAAATACTATTTATGGTATATTAGGTATTAAAGTTTGGTTATTTAAAAACGAAATTTTAGGAAAACAATAACATTAATTAACCTAGATAAATTACTATGATAATGAGCCCTAAAAGAACAAAATATAAAAAATTTCATCGTGGAAGAATGACTGGAATTGCTACACGAGGGAATACGATTACTTTTGGTGATTGTGGTCTTCAAGCACTAGAACCTAGCTGGATAACGTCACGTCAAATCGAGGCTACTCGTAGAACAATAACTCGCTACACAAAACGTAAAGCAAAGTTATGGATAAAAATTTTCCCAGACAAAAGTGTTACAGCTCGTGCCGCCGAATCTCGAATGGGAGCTGGTAAAGGTACAGTAGATCATTGGGTAGCTGTAGTTAAACCAGGAACAGTGATGTTTGAATTATCTGGTATTCCAATTAAAGAAGCTAAAGTTGTTATGAAACTTGCTGCTTATAAATTACCGATTAAAACAAAATTTATTTTAAAAGAAGTTAACTAATACACATGGGTTTACAGAAAATCGAAAATGTTAATTTTTTAAACAGCGATGAAGTAAGTGAAGAAATTTTAAAAATAAAAAAAGAACTGTTTGATTTACGTTTTAAAAAAGCTACACGCCAATCATTTAAACCTCATGAAATTAAACATTTAAAACATAAATTAGCTCAGTTATTAACTATTGAGCATAAAAGCATACTAAATACAATTTTTTCAAAATAGGAATTATAGATGTCAGTAAAAGAAAAAGTTGGTATCGTTATAAGTAATAAAATGAATAAAACAATTGTCGTGAATGTCGAAAGCCGCTATTCACACCCTGTTTATTCAAAAATTATGGTTAAAACTAAAAGATATTTTGCACACGACGAAAATCAAGACTGTAATATAGGTGATCAAGTTCTTGTTAAAGAATGTCGACCATTAAGTAAAAAAAAATGTTGGGTATTAGTAAAAATAATTTCTAAATCATCATTAGTTAGTTAAAATTAAATATTTTATGATTCAACCACAAACTATTTTAACAGTAGCTGATAATACTGGAGCACGTAAAATTATGTGTATCCGAGTTTTAGGCGGTAATCGAAAGTACGCAAGTATTGGAGATACAATTATAGGTGTTGTAAAAGAATCAGCACCTAATATGCCAATCAAACGATCAGATATTGTCCGCGCGATTGTTGTACGTACAAAGAAGTCAATACGTCGTAACGATGGCATGTTTATTAAATTTGATGATAACGCTGCAGTAATCGTTAATACAGATAGTAATCCAAAAGGTACTCGAATATTTGGTCCTGTTGCTCGAGAAATTCGTGATAAGGATTTTTTTAAAATTGTTTCTTTAGCACCAGAGGTTTTATAAATGAATCAAAAAATAAAATTAAATGTTAAGCTAGGAGACACGGTTGAAATTATTACTGGATTTGATAAGAAGAAAAAAGGTGAAGTAATTAAATTATTTCGTAATACTGGAAAAATTCTTGTTAAAGGTATTAATTTAAAATATAAACATGTGAAACCGAATAAAGAAGGTGATGTAGGTGAAATTAAACAAATCGAAGCTCCAATTCATCATTCAAATGTCAAAATTGACAAAAATTAAATTTGTTTAAACGTTTTCTCATGATTCAACGACTTAGAACTTTATATAATGAAAAAGTAATTCCTCAATTAACAGAAGAATTAGGGTATACAAACCGTCAACAACTTCCTAAAATCGAAAAAATACAAATTAATAGATGTTTAGGATTAGCTGCAAGCAACAGTAATATTTTGAAAAAATCAATTCAAGAATTCACACTAATAACTGGTCAAAAACCAGTAATCACAAAAAGTAAAAAATCAATCGCAGGTTTTAAAGTTCGTGAAAAAATGGACCTAGGTATTACAGTTACCTTACGAGGTGAACGTATGTATGCTTTTCTAGATAAATTTATGAATTTAACGTTACCACAGATTCGTGATTTTCGTGGAGTAAACTCAAAGTCTTTTGATAAAGATGGTAATTATAATATAGGGATCACTGAACAATTAATTTTTCCTGAAATCAATTATGAAGATATCGACCAAACAAAAGGCTTGGATATTAACATTGTAACCACTGCAAATACAAAAGTTGAGGGCAAAGCACTTTTAAAAGCTTTAGGGTTTCCGTTTAATGACTAATTAATAAAATAAAAAGGAAAAACTCGATGAGCATTGACACTATTTCTGATATGTTAACACGTATTCGAAATGCTAACATGATAAAGCATCAAATTGTTGAAATCCCACACACTAAAATATCGCATAATATAGCACAAATACTAAAAGACGAAGGTTATATTGAAAACTTCGAAAGTTATATTGAAAATTCAAAAAAAATCTTACTTATTTCTATGAAATATAAAGGCCAACAACGTTCGCCTGTTATTTCAAAAATTAAAAGAGTTAGCAAACCAGGCCTACGTATTTACTCAGGGTCAGAAAATTTACCTAATATTTTAGGAAATTTAGGAATCGCTATTATTTCAACATCTAAAGGTTTAATGACAAATCTTAAAGCTCGTGAACTAGGCATAGGTGGAGAAGTGTTATTTTATATTTGGTAATTAAAAAAAAATATGTCACGTATCGGTAAATTACCCATCCTTGTTCCTTCAGATGTAAATGTTGCTTATAGTATCCCTGAATTAAAAATTAAAGGGAAATTTGGTGAATTAAATTTAATATTACCTGATTTAATTCAATTACAAGAAACGGATGGTACTTTAATAATTAGTCCAAAAATTAAAAACCGAAATTCACAAGCTTTACAAGGCTTATATCGATCTTTAATTAATAATATGGTTGTAGGTGTTTCTGAGCAATTTACTACCACGTTGAATTTAGTTGGTGTTGGTTACCGAGGAATTGTTCAAAAAGAAACGTTAGTTTTAAACTTAGGTTATAGTCATCAAGTTGAAGTTAAAATACCAAAAAACATTGCTATTAATGTTGTAAAGAACACTACTATAGTTTTAAAAGGTTGTGATAAACAAGCATTAGGTTTACTAGCAGCTCAAATCAGATCTTGGCGTACACCAGAACCTTATAAGGGAAAAGGTATTCTATTTGAAGGCGAAATTGTAAAAAGAAAAGCAGGAAAATCGGGTAAAAAATAAAAAATGAAATTATCAAAAAAGCTACTACGTAAGAGGCAAAGTTTACGTGGGTCTATAAAAGGTACATTAAATAGACCCCGTCTTTCAGTATTTCGTTCCAATAAATATATTTATGCGCAAATCATCGATGATAGTAACGCTAAAACATTAGCTTCTTACTCAACGAATTCGCTTAAATTTAAAAGTTATAAGTTAAAAAATAATAACACATGTTCTGCTGCTAAGATAGTTGGAGAAACTATTGCAGAACTTTGTGTCGAAAAAGATATTAAGCAAATTATCTTTGATCGAGGTCCTTATTTATACCATGGACGTATAAAAGCTTTAGCGGAAGGTGCACGTACCAATGGTTTAAATTTTTAAAATTTTTAATTAAAAAATAAGTATGAGTTCCGATTTAAAAGAAGTTAATACAATTAAAAAAAATCCGAAACGAAATGTTACACCACGTGAAAAACCTTTACAAGAACGGTTAATTCAAATTAGTCGAGTTTCAAAAGTAACAAAAGGTGGTAAAAAGTTAAGTTTCCGTGCAATTGTTGTAATAGGAAATGAAAAAGGAAAAGTTGGTGTTGGTGTAGCAAAAGCAGATGATGTTATAAATGCTTTTAAAAAAGCCAAAACAAACGGTAAGAAAAATTTAATTGATGTTCCACTAACGAAATCGTTAAGTATTCCTCACAATGTTTCTGGACGATTTGGTGCTTGTAATATTATTATGAGACCTTCTATGGAAGGATCGGGAGTAATTGCAGGTGGTGCTGTTAGAACTGTTTTAGAAGTTGCAGGCATAAAAAATATTATTGCAAAACAATTAGGTTCAAACAATTTGTTAAATAATGCTAGAGCAACAATAGACGCTTTAAACCATTTAACAACAAGATCTGAAATTTCAAAAAAGCGAGATGTTTCTTTAGAACATTTAAATTATGTTAAGAAAAATTAATACGAATAAAAAACAAAAATTCCCTTTAGTAGATGATGAATTAAAATCTAAAGTATTCGTTACTCTAAGTTTACTAGTTTTAATTAGATTAGGGACGTTTATTCCTGTTCCTGGTATAGATCAAGAATCACTTTCTATCTCTTTAAAAAATAGTCCTATTGCTAGTTTTTTAAGTACATTCTCAGATAGAAAAACATTTATTATTGGTTTATTTACTTTAAATATTTTTCCCTACATTAACGCCTCTATTTTAATGCAAATTTTAGTAAGTACATTCCCAAAGTTACAAAAATTGCAAAAAGAAGGTGGTTTAGCTGGACGTCAAGAAATTACTCAACTCACAAGATTACTCAGTTTAGGTTGGGCACTTTTTCAAAGTACTACCATCGCTTTCTTTTTAAAAGGGATTCTATTTGGCTGGGATTTTAATTTAGCTTTACAAATTGTTGCTTACTTAACCAGTGGAGCAATGATTGTTATGTGGTTTAGTGAACTAATTACCGAGTACGGCGTAGGAAATGGTGCATCATTACTAATTTTTACGAATATTGTCTCTAACTTACCAAATTTAGTAAAAAGCGTATTCTCAGATCAAACAGCAGCATTAACGATACCTACTAAAGTTTTAATTAGTACAATCGTTGTTATTGCTATTAGCGGAATTATTTACTTGCAAGAAGGGGTAAGGATGATTCCTTTGATTTCTTCGAAAGAATTATTATCTTCAAGTAAAGTAGGAGGAAATTTTATTCCTTTAAGATTAAATCAAGCCGGTGTAATGCCAATTATTTTTACAGCAACACTACTTGTTTTACCAGCATATCTTATCAAATCGGCAGGTTTACCCATAATTAAATTTTTATTTTTAAATAAAATTTTGTATTGGGTATCCTATTTTAGTTTAGTCTTAGGCTTTAGTTATTTTTATTCAACAATAATATTAAATCCAAAAGATATTTCTAATGAATTAAGAAAAATGGCTGTTACGGTCCCGGGGACACGCCCCGGCTCTCAAACTACTTTTTTTCTTAAAAACGAAATGAAAAGAATTACGTTTATTGGCGCAACTTTTTTAGCTATAATTACTACACTACCGAACATTCTTGAAATAATATTAAATGTTCAGACATTAAAAGGTTTGGGAACAACATCCTTATTAATTTTAGTAGGTGTTATAATTGATACAACACGTGAAATTCGAAGTATTGTATTATCAAACATTTATAAAAATAGAATAAAATCTCAATAAAATTTAAATTATTATGAAAGTACGTCCATCAGTAAAGAAAATGTGTGAAAAATGCCGTGTTATTAAAAGACATGGTAGAATCCTTGTAATCTGTGAAAATAAAAAACATAAACAACGTCAAGGTTAATCTATATTTAAGGAGTTTGTAACGTGGTTAGATTATTAGGCGTTGATTTACCTAGAAATAAGAGAATTGAATATGCATTAACTGCTATTCATGGAATTGGTTTATCAACAGCAAAGAAAATTATTTTAAATGTAAATATTGATTCAAGCCGTAGAACAGACGATTTAACGACTGAAGAAACTATGGCTTTACGTGATAGCTTGGAAACAATTGACAAACTAGAAGGTGACTTAAGACGTTTTAATGGTTTAAATATAAAACGCTTAAACGATATTAATTGCTATAGAGGTCGACGCCATCGTACTAGTTTACCTTTACGAGGTCAACGAACTCGAACAAATGCAAGAACAAGACGAGGCTCGAAACAGACGATATCCAGTAAAAAAAAATAATTACATTTTTAAAACATTTAATTTATCAAAATGGCACAAAAATTAAAAAAAATTAAAAAGAATATTCAAGTAGGTGTCGTTCATATCCAATCAACTTTAAACAATACTATTGTGACAATAACTGATATAAAAGGAAATACTATTTCTTGGGCATCAGCTGGTAGCACGGGTTTTAAAGGAGCACGAAAAGGAACACCATTTGCTGCTCAAACAGCAGCTGAAAAAGCATCTTTTGATGCTGCTGGAATGGGTCTTAAAAAAGTAGAAATTATTGTTAAAGGTCAAGGTTCTGGACGTGAGACAGCGATACGTTCCGTAAAATCTGCAGGATTAGAGATTACATCAATTAAAGATGTAACTCCTATACCTCATAATGGATGTAGACCTCCAAAACGTCGTCGAGTTTAATTTAATTAATTTTATTTCAATAATCTTTAAATGATTTTAAAATATGGCAGATCTTTGTATAAAATGTCTTAAATCTGAAATAACGGAATCAGGAACAACATATGGTCAATTCTTAATAGAATTATTAAGTCCTGGTCAAGGTATTACAATTGGAACACTTTTAAGACGTATCCTACTTAGTAGCTTAGGTGGAACAGCTATTACATCTGCCCGAATTAACGGAGCAACTCATGAATTTTCAACAATTGAAGGAGTTCGAGAAGACATTCTTGAAATCTTATTAAATTTGAAAGGAGTTGTTTTCAAAAGTCACGATAAAGAAACAAAACTCGGTCGCTTAAAAATTCAAGGACCTGCTGTTATTACTGCAAACGATATTGAATTACCAACTGGTTTAAATATTATTAATCCAAATCATTATATTGCAACGATTTCGACTAAAGCTGTTCTTGAAATAGAATTTAAATTTGAATATGGAAAAGGCTATAAATTAGTAAGTAATTCTGCTAAAGAAAACCTGGCTGATTTTTTAGATTTAGATGTTATGTTTATGCCGATTCAGAAAGTAGATTTCCAAATTGAAAATGTTTATAAAAATAACAAAGAAATAAACAATGAAAATTTATATCTTGATGTTTGGACAAACGGTAGTGTAACACCACAAGATGCCATTTTTGAATCGTCACAGTTGGTTATAGATATATTTCGACAAATATTAGAAAATAAGCCGACAGACATTATTGAAAATAAAGAGAATTCTGATTTATGTGTTTCAACGGAAGCACATACAAATATTCTAATTGAAGAATTACAATTATCGGTACGTTCTTATAACTGCTTAAAACGAGCGCAAATTAATTCTATCGCTGATTTATTAAAATATTCTCCTGAAAAGTTACAAGAAATTAAAAATTTCGGACAAAAATCTGCAGATGAAGTTTTTGAAGCTCTTCAAAATAAATTCGGAATAACATTAACTTAATTATCTAAATTTTATGAATGATACTTTTATTCCAACTTCGAATTCTACAAAAAAAAAATGGTACTTAGTTGATGCAGATAACAAAACGTTAGGTCGACTTTCAACTGAAGTAGCCAACATACTTCAAGGTAAAAATAAAGTAAATTTTTATCCTTCAACTGATATCGGAGATTATGTTGTTATTATAAACGCGGAAAAAATTCGTGTCAGTGGCAACAAAGAAGAACAAAAATTATATCGTCGTCATTCAGGACGACCAGGTGGTATGAAAGTTGAAACTTTTAAAATGTTACAAAAACGAATTCCTGAACGAATTATTGAAAAAGCAGTAAAAGGAATGTTACCTAAAGGAATTTTAGGCCGTAAAATGTACACTCGTTTAAAAGTTGTTGAAGGAGTAAAACATTTATACCAAGCACAAAATCCTGAACTAGTTAAATTTTAAAGAAAATTATGATTACAAATTTTGAATTTAGTTTTCAAAAAAGCAATATGGCTATAGGTCGTCGAAAACAGTCGACTGCAAGAGTTTTTCTTCCTACTGGAACTGGAAAACTAATAATTAATAATGTAATAGGCGAAAAATATTTACAATACAATAATATTTATTTAAATAAAATTATAGAACCTCTAAAACTTTTAGGTTTAGAAAAACAATATGATATTATTGTATTAGTAAATGGTGGAGGTTTAACCGGTCAAAGTGATTCTATCCAACTAGGTGTTGCTAGAATGTTATGTAAATTAAAGCCCGAAAATCGTATGGATTTAAAAAATGGAAATTTTTTAACGCGTGATGCTCGAATTAAAGAACGTAAAAAGTACGGTTTACGAAAAGCACGAAAAGCGCCACAATACTCTAAACGTTAAACTTAATATTAATCTACATATGACAAAAAAAGATATTCATCCAAAATGGTACCCAGAAGCAAAAGTTTTTTGTGATGGACAAGTTATTTTTACTACAGGCTCAACGAAACCTGAAATACAAATAGATGTTTGGTCAGGTAATCATCCTTTTTATACGGGTTCACAAAAGATAATTGATAGTGAAGGTCGTGTTGATAGATTTATGAAAAAATATAACATAAAATCAGAAGAAACTTAAAATCTTTTAATCAAACTTAAAAATTATGCCAACAATACAACAATTAGTTCGATCTAGACGTTCGCAAATTCGTAAAAAAACTAAGTCACCTGCATTAGTTAACTGTCCACAAAGGCGAGGCGTTTGTACTCGTGTTTATACTACAACTCCTAAAAAACCAAATTCTGCAATTCGAAAAGTAGCACGAGTCCGATTAACCTCAGGTTTTGAAGTGACAGCGTATATTCCAGGAGTCGGTCATAATTTACAAGAACACTCGGTAGTACTAATTCGCGGGGGTCGTGTAAAAGACTTACCTGGTGTCCGTTATCATATTATTCGTGGAGCATTAGATAGTGGTGGTGTAAAAAACCGCACACAAAGTCGTTCAAAATATGGGGTTAAAAAACCAAAATAAAAAGATAAATTAATCATATGTCTCGTCGAAATATATCAAAAAAACGATTTCCAGAAGCGGATCCTGTTTATAATAGCTATTTAGTTAGTTTGCTTATTTGTAGAATACTAAAATCCGGTAAAAAAAACTTAGCTCAAAGAATTGTTAACGAATCGTTTGAAATTATTAGAACTCGTACAAATAAAGAGCCTTTAGAAATTTTTGAGCAAGCTGTTAAAAACACTAGCCCAATTGTAGAAGTTAAGTCTAAACGTATTGGCGGTTCAACTTACCAAATACCAATCGAAGTTAATGGATTTAGAGCAACTAATTTATCGTTACGTTGGCTTATTAAATCAGCTAAGCAACGTACGGGTAAAACAATGTCGCTAAACCTAGCAAATGAAATTATGGATGCTGATAAAGAAGTTGGAAACACAATTAAAAAGAAACAAGAAACACACAAAATGGCTGAAGCAAATAAAGCTTTCGCTCAATTTAAATATTAAAAATAAAATTTTTGAATCTCGCTAAAAGCTTAAATTCAAATAAAGAAAAAATTAAGGAATTAAAAATGGCACGTGAAAAATTCGAACGTAATAAACCGCATGTAAATATTGGAACAATTGGACATGTTGATCACGGAAAAACAACGCTAACAGCTGCAATTACAGCAGTATTAGCTCTAGGTGGTTTAGCTGAAGTTAAAGCATACGATCAAATTGATGCTGCCCCTGAAGAAAAAGCACGTGGTATTACTATTAATACTTCGCATGTAGAATATGAAACAGAACAAAGACATTACGCACATGTAGATTGTCCGGGTCACGCAGATTACGTAAAAAATATGATTACCGGAGCTGCGCAAATGGATGGCGCTATCTTAGTAGTTTCAGCAGCCGATGGCCCTATGCCTCAAACACGCGAACATATCTTATTATCAAAACAAGTCGGTGTACCGGATATGGTAGTTTTCTTAAATAAAGAAGACCAAGTAGATGATGCTGAATTATTAGAACTAGTGGAATTAGAAGTTCGCGAATTATTATCTCAATATGATTTCCCTGGAGATGATATCCCAATTTGTCCAGGTTCAGCATTACAAGCCATTGAAGCAATATCAGCTAATTCGGATTTGGCTCGTGGTGATAATACTTGGGTTGATAAAATTTACACACTAATGGATGCCGTAGATGCGTATATCCCAACACCAACACGTGACACTGAAAAAACATTCTTAATGGCAATTGAAGATGTTTTTACAATTACAGGACGTGGTACTGTTGCAACAGGTCGAATCGAACGTGGTGTTATTAAAATTGGTGATACTGTTGAAATTGTTGGAATTAGAGAAACAAGAACAACTACTCTTACAGGTATTGAAATGTTCCAAAAGTCTCTAGACGAAGGATTTGCTGGAGATAATGTAGGAATTCTGCTGCGTGGTCTTACACGTGAAGATATTGATCGTGGTATGGTTTTAGCTAAACCAGGAACGATTACACCTCATACGAGCTTTGACTCTGAAGTATACGTATTAACTAAAGAAGAAGGAGGCCGTCATACGCCATTTTTCAGTGGCTATAGACCTCAATTTTATGTACGAACAACAGACGTAACAGGTTCTATTACTCAATTTACGGCTGATGATGGTACAATAGTTGAAATGGTTATGCCAGGAGATCGTATTAAAATGACTGCAGAATTAATTTACCCGGTAGCAATCGAAGATGGAATGCGTTTTGCAATCCGTGAAGGTGGCCGAACAATTGGCGCAGGTGTTGTTTCAAAAATTTCAAAATAATTATGTTAACAAAACAAAGTCAAAAAATTCGTATTATCGTAGAATCTTTTAATCACGAACTTTTAACAGAATCTTGTAACAAAATAATTGAAACTATTAATGATAAAGAAATAGACTCAACAATTATTGGTCCAATTTATTTGCCTACAAATAAACGTATTTATTGTGTATTAAGATCTCCTCATGTGGATAAAGATTCACGTGAACATTTTGAAATTCGTGTTCACAAACGAATTTTAGAAATCTCATATGAACCAGAGGTAAACCTTGTACAATTTTTATTTGATGTAAATTTACCTGCAGGTGTTCTCTACCAAGCAAAAGTCTTAAATTAAAAAAATAAAAGTAGTTTTCGTAATTAAAGAAGACTACTTTTGTAGCGTGAAAAAGAGTTATTTAAGCTTAAAAAGATTATTAAGATAGATAGTATATTTTAATAATCTCTTTAATAATTTTTTTAATAATTTACTTACAAATTTAATTATGAAACATACATTGTCAGTTTTAGTGGAAGATGAGTCAGGCGTACTTTCAAGAATTTCAGGATTATTTGCAAGAAGAGGTTTTAATATTGACACTTTAGCTGTAGGATCCGCAGAACAGATAGGTATGTCAAGAATTACTATGGTTTTACAAGGCGATAATAAAATCATGGAACAATTAACTAAACAATTATACAAATTGATTAGTGTTTTAAGAGTCCAAGATATTACAAATGTTCCTTGTGTTGAACGAGAATTAATGCTGCTTAAAGTACAAACAACAAGTATAACACGACGTGAGATTTTAGATATAGCAGCTATATTTAGAGCAAAAATTGTGGATTTAGCAGAAGAAACAATAACTCTTGAAGTTACAGGTGATCCTGGGAAAATGGTTGCTGTTGAACAATTACTAACTAAATTTGGTATTTTAGAAATAGCACGAACAGGTAAAATTGCCTTAATTCGCGAATCAAACGTGAACACAGAGTACTTGCGAAAATAAAAAATTTAGTTAAATGGATTAATAAAATAAAAGCATCTATTGATTAATTTAATATTATGATGTAACAAACGCGACAAGTAAACAATATTAATTAACCAGTAATAATTTGAATTAATCTATTTATTTTTGAATTAATATAATGAATATGTTATATCTAATCTGAAAATAAATAAATACGAAAAAAAAATGTTTGTTACAATTTTTGCTTATGATTGGCAATACACGATGACAGACGATTACTACGTCTACGGTTTTTATAGCGCTAGTTTCTACTTGTAAAAGTAATGCTATAAAAATCTTTAATTTTTTTGATTCAAAAAAATTTAAATGGGGACAGAGGGACTTGAACCCTCACACCTATCACTAGGTAACGGATTTTAAGTCCGTCGTGTCTACCAATTCCACCACGTCCCCTTTTTACTTACTTTACTATATCTATTTTATAAAATAAAAGCAAGTATTTTGACTCACTTCTATTTAAGGCGGTACTCAGATTCGAACTGAGGATAAAGGATTTGCAATCCTCTGCCTTACCACTTGGCCATACCACCATATTTGCACGTTAATACACTATAAAACATATTTTTATTAATAACAATTATCTATTTAATTTTGAATTAACCTAATTATTTTTAAATCTACTATTATGACAACATATTTAAAAATATTAATAAATGTGTTGTATTAAACCTGAAATAAAATATAGATATAATAAAAAAGTATTCTACGGACAAGAAAACTAATTAAATTTTTTTCCATTTGAAACTGAAACAAAGTTTTTAATAAAGTTGAAGAATTTAATTTCAATAAAGATCATTAATAAAAAAAATTGTCCTTATGTCACTAAGGTTGAAAAAAATCATTAAAGTTTTATTTTCATTTGAGGAAGAAAAAAAAATTTTTAGTTAAGTTAAAAAGTTTCATTCCCCTAAAAATTTTAAACAAAAAAAATTTAAATTTTTTTGAAGGAGTTTTCATGTTGACATCCGAAGTCGGGTGTTGGTGCTGCGTTACAGAGATTGGTGAGAGATTAGTTGTCAAACTGTGGAAAATGAAAAAGCCGCATCCATATAGAGAGGTTGGAGTCGCAGAAGTACTTTTTGGAACATCGGTATTTCTATTGAAATATTTTCGTATCGTTTTTAAAGCAAAAATAAAATAATATTGTTAAAAATTATTTAAATTATTTCCTATCGCGAGTAGTAACATACTTGCAATTGTATAAATAAATAGGGTAAAATTTAGTATAGTCAAATAAAAGAGCAAAGATCTATTTATTATGAATAGAATTATAATTGTTACAGCCAAATTCGTAGGAAAAATAGCTGTAACTGGTTTAATAGGTGGTATAGTGAAATTCA
>Ga0307984_1000014_pt1 | contig 66394 bp, 62 predicted proteins | sample EllFjometageno78_FD_203169 | JGI IMG/M metagenome (GOLD analysis project Ga0307984, IMG submission 203169) | Marine microbial communities from Ellis Fjord, Antarctic Ocean - #78 | ecosystem: Environmental > Aquatic > Marine > Unclassified | place: Southern Ocean | collected 2014-10-09
TATAATTACATAGCTTCTAGATTAGACGCCGGACTAGAGAGTGAAATACATGATAATGTAGCTATGATAAGAAATATGAGTAATGAGGAATTCAGAGCTCAATTTTTATACAATGAAAAGAATGATCTTACTGATTCTGAGTTGGAGACTAGAAGAAATGAGATAGCAGATGCTTTAGTTAAACGAACTGAAACTATTAAGAACACTAAACAGACAGTTGATCAGTCATTTGTGAATTATGGGAGCAGTCAAAAGGATGCTATAGTACATGCTATGGCTGTATCTGAGGATGCAGACGTAAGAGAGGACCAGATAATCAACTCTATAGAGGCTATTACTGGTATGACTATAGAAGGAACTGAATATGAAAATAAAGAGGAAGCTTCTCTAGAGGAAATAAGAGCATCTAAAGAAAGACAAAAGAAAGTCACTGAAAGAATGCCTGCTAAATATAAAAAATCAGAGGAGAATTCCCCTGAAGGGCAGCAAATTAAAAGAAAACGAGGGATTAAAGAGTTTACAGATCCGTCCCATTTAGAAGAACTCTACAGTGTATTGCTTCAAAAGAAGCAAGACCTGCAAACTAGACTCGATCAGGTTAATGCTGATGAGTCTTTAACTCCTTCAGAAAAAGATACTCAACAAGAAACTTTAGGAAAAGAATTAGATGCTATATTAGATAGAATGACATATCTAGCTACAAATATAAATACTGCTTTAGATCCAGATGTAAGTGCAATGGAGCAAGAGTACTTAGATGCTTGGAAAAAAAGTGATCCGTCAGGTTATTCTAAAAATAGTGAGGAAGTTATACAAAAGTTAAAAGATGCTAGGAAATTAAGAGCTAGAAGACATAGAGCTTTATCTATGTATAACGAATTACTAGAACTTAAAGAAGATTTAGTATGGAAACCTAGTTGGAAAAAACCTTTAAACTTTGAAGGTGGCGATCCTATTGCACCACCAGAGATGATGATTCAAAGATTAGTTGGACACAACTTAAAGGAGGGTCAGATTAAACTTAATGATAAGGATCTAGAAAGATTATATAGAAGACATAAAGGAACTATTATAGAGTTTGAATATGAAACTCAGGAAGGTACTAAGACTTATAGATTTTTAGTTCAAGATACAAAAGTAGAATCCGGGGCTGATGAAGTATTAATTCAATTACCAACTTTAGAGACTTTAAAATTACTAAGAAGACAAGAAGAGTTAGAATTAGATTTAAAAATTGCAGATGAACAGAATTTAACAAGTGAGGCTTTAGGTATTAAACATAAACTAGATGCTTTAGCAAAAGAACTAGAAGCAGGGGGACATCAGTTAGGTATAAAGAAGAAGTCCTTATCCTTTATGTTAGAAGCTAAGAGTGGTATAAAAACTATTACAGGTAATGACATTGTACAAGAATATTTACAAAGTGCTTTAGAATTTGTTAGTGAGGATTTAACATCATCATTAAATGAAACTACAGAATCTTTAGAAGGTATTCAGAAAGAGTTAGAGAAAGCTGTAGCAGATTTACAACAATTCTTAACTAATAATGTTAAAAGCGAAAAGGATCAAGAGCTGGCTAGGTCCGCACATAGTGGAACTATTACTAAGTTACAACAAGCGGTCATTAAAACTAAGAAATCTCTTAACAGTTATCAAGCTAGAATTAAACAATTAGAAGATGACCTAAAAGTTCTACACGGTTTAAAAGAAAACAGTGAAAATATACAAGGAGAGAAAGAGGCAGAAGCGTTAGTTAATGAGATCTTTAAGAGACAATGGGGAGGAGAGAGTTCTACTATTTTAAATAAAATCTTTGGATCTATCGACAATACAGTTTTAAAGAAATTATTATATTCGAATAATCCTGAGTATACTTTACAACAGTTTCAAGCATTAGATGAGAATAAAGATCTAATTGATAATCCAGATCAAGGTACTAAATTAAGAAAACGTTGGAGAGCTTATAATAATAATAATAAAAGAAAAACATTAGGGGATATCCTAATAGGTACTCAAGATAAAGTAATCAAACTCTTAGCTACTGTAGATCCACATGCACAGTCTCTACTTGATAGATTAGCGGAGATAGAACAAAATATAGAAGGGCTATCTAAACTATTTGAAATCACACAGAAAGGATGGGGTATTAGTAATAAAGGTAAAACTGGAGTTAGAGCAGCTAAAAAAGAATTTCTAGATCTTCAAGCAGAAAAAGAAGGTATAAATAATCAGTTGAGTCAAATGCTTAATTCATTACAGCAATCTGCTGTTAATTTAGCTACTACAATACAAGAACATGAAGACTTAACTAACCGGGTAACAACACATTATATCTATGTAAAAAATAAAATGAATGATTTAATGGACCCTGCATTTGTAGAGAAGTCTGAAACTGAGGATAACACATTAGATACACATGGCGCTGAAACACCTTTAGAAAATTTAGCAAATCAATCTAAGGATTTAGGGATGTATTTAAATTCATCTCCTATTAGAGTTCTAGAGATGATGAAAACTACAGGTAGTCATAAGGAAGCTTTAAGGAAATATGCAGAGTTACAGGAATTATTATCTAAAGGTAAAAAAATAGATCCTATTGAATATGCTCATGTACAATCACAATTAAGATTATTTAAAATATTACCTAAGTTATGGAGGGGTAAAAAAGGTACTTCTAATTTTAAGTATCAGATGGAAGATTATAGATTTATGGTGGTTAATAAAAATACAATTCCTCCAGATCTACAAGATAAAGTAACTTTCTATGATATTAATAGTAAATCCTTTAAATATGCGTCTGATATGAAGGGCAGTATATTACCTGAAGATCAAGAGACAATTAAACTAATCTTAACAGATGACCAAGGTATACCAGTATTAGTAGATGGACAGCCTATCTATTCAGACTTACCTTCTTCAGAGTTACATAAGAAGACTAAGGATGCTAAAGGGAAAGATATAGAAGTATATAGATATGGAAAATTAGATTTAAAACCTGAGACTATTGTAGAGGTTCTACTTAAGAATGGTAAAAAAGGTATTATAGGGGAGCTCACACAAGATGCTGTGAATATTCGAGATAAGCATATTACATTTAGAGAGGATGTATTACAATTAACAGTTCCAAAGTTAATTAAATTAAAAGGAGTTAGTTTTACATTATTATATAGACCAAATGGACAGGACTCTCCTCCTACTAGGGCAAGTAGATCTATAGTAGATAATAAGCATCAAGTTAAAGATATACCTGTAGGGATATCTTTGAATGGGATGGTATCGATTTCAGGGAAAGACTTCTCTGTTCCTAAAGGATTTGCATATACATATAAAGATGGGAAGTTAATTCCTATCAGAGTAAATAAACTTGCGGGACCTGCTTACCACAATGTTATGAGATTATTTGAACTGATGGCTACGAAGCACGGTCAGATGACAAAGAGAGATATAACATATGCTGAGTCTACACTAATACAGGAAGGTAATCCTAAGACAATTTTACAAGCATTAAAAGATACACTGTACATGGGTAAACATTCATTTGAGAATGCTCCTATACACAAGAGATTAAATGTTAAAGGTAATAAAATATACTTTGGAGAAGAGGTTATAGAATTTCATCAATTATTAAATAGAGGCGATAATGTTGCTCTTAATAAACAGTTTGAGGATTTTATTAGTAACTTGCACCACCAAGTAAATTACTTCTCTTTAAAGAAGGATATGAAATCTAGAGATGGGTTATATACTAAACACCAAAAGAATATTACTGCTTGGACAAAAAGAAAAGCTGTAGCACAGAAGGCTAAGAGAACTTTTACAGAGAAGTCTCCTGCTTACCCTACTATAGAGTATATACCTTTTATGGAATTTAAAATTGGAGAAGACATGTCAATAGAAGTAGTTAAATGGGCAAATTATACAGAGTATTTATTAGGAGATGGGAGTGCGTCTACCGCTAGAGATCTAGATCAAATGCCTGCTTACTCTAACTTAGTAGAAACTTCTAATGAGTTGAATGCGCCTCAGTTTTTAAATTCTTTTGTTACGTTAGAAACAAATAAAAAAGTATCTGAGCTAGATGATATAGTAACTGCTAAAGCTAAAAAAGTTATTAAGAAGAAGAAAGACGAAAAAGTACCAACACAAGAACCTTCTAAAGATTTATCCTCTTTTACAGGGAAAGTTAAACAAGGACCTGAAGGCCCTAATGCAGCTCCAAGTGAACAAAAGGTACCAGAAGGACCAGAAGGACCTAATGGACCTCCGACAGGTACGGTAATGGGAACTGAAGAAGATGCATTAGCTATTCTAGCTAGGATGAAAGGAACAGCTACAGGTAAGAAGGTAAGAGCTCCTAAAGCAGTAGGGAATTCACATAAAGTAACGGGTAAGAAAGGTAAGAAAGATGATTGTACTGACTAATAAAATATAAGACTATAATATGGGCTGTAATACCAATAACGTAAAATCCACAGAGGAATGGGCTAAAGAAGAGAAAGCTATAAACGCAGTTCTTACTATGTATAATTTACCCTATACTCCGGCGGAATTTAGAATTCAATTGAGTAGGATGAACTATCAAGATGTTAAAAACATCAATAAACAATTAGAAGATACTACTGCTGCGGAGTTAGGTTTAACAACTGAAATGCATATAGTTGCTGCGAATCTACCTATGATAAAGAGCCTTATAGGATCCACTAAAAGGGAGCTTAATACCTACTTAACAGAAGAAGGTGTGTCACTTGCAAATCAGAGGTATTTAAATGAAGGTATGATAACAGCTTTATTTAATGCTCTTACTACATCACTTCCTAAAGATGAATTTCTTGAAGGCGTATCCGGTACTACTGAGGAGTTAGAAGGTATGTACTTAACATATTTAAATAATAGAGCAGAATTTCAACTGGATATATCAGAGTTGATGGATAATTCTACCGATGAAGCTGTATTGCATTCTAAAGTATCACAAGCATATGGAGGCCCTAATGTACTTGGGTCTGTATATTCTGCTATACAAGATAATTTTCATAACCTGTACAATAGAAAACTTGCCGAGTGGCAGGCAGCTGAAGAGGGTTCCTTTGCAAAGCAGATTTTAGAGGATGAATTAGACAACTTAGACCTATGGTTAGATGAAGGTGGTGTATTAGAATCCCTGTGGCCAAGTCTTGTACGTAATAACATTAGATTCCTATCTAGATTAGGTATAACTCTAAATGAAGATCACATACAAGAAGGTATAGAAAATTTATTAGAGCAGGAAGAAGATGAATCTGATAAAGATACAGCAGTGAGTAGAGACTCCCTGGGTATAACAGCTTCAAATGAAGTTAATCCTTTAACACGAGTAAAACCACATTTAAAATTATTATTAAAAACTTTACCTAAAATTAGAATAGATGGAAGTCCTGTCACTAATAAATTAGGTGTACCTAAGTTAGCAGATTTTGGACAAACTATGTCGATCTTATATTCTACACTTGCTAATACTAATAATAATTGGAGTAAAATACAAGCCTTAAAGGCCTTAGCTATACAAGATTTAACATACAGTGTATTGTTAGATAGACTGGGATTAAATGAAGTACAAGAACCTGCAGATTTAGAAAATTTATCTAAGAATCAGTTTGATCTTTATACTTCTTTCATGACTGCGTTTAATAATGCACAAGATGCTTATTCTTTTTTAAACATAACTAAAGATGGAAACAGGACTATGGTTGACTCTAATGCTGAGTCCACACAGAATTTAGTTAAACTTAAATGGGGTGAGAATTTTAAGTATAATATACAAAGAGTTGAAGAGTTAGGAGAAATTATAGGAGGCAAGTCTGTGGTTAACTTAGATTATAAAGTAGGGAATAAAGCTTTAAGAGATCTTCTCGTATCTAAACTTACTATGGAACAAAGAATGGATATTTTAGAATTAGTAGGTATCCAGTTTAAAGATAGAGAAGCTGCACAGGCTTTGATAGAGTTTGATTCAGAATTATTAGGGAGTATTAGATGGATTTTTCAATCATTATTAAATGATAGAAATGTTTCTAATTTAATGAAAGGAGATGAATCTCAAAATATTAAGAATTTAGTGCAAGTTCAAATTGATACAGACTTAAGTTCTGGGACTCTACAATTCAATAGTATAACAGGAAGGAAGAAATATGCTATTACTTTAAAAGGATTTGTAAATGTTTTAGCTGATAATCTGAATGAGGATTTTAATGAATTTACTTCTGCTTTTGGTGATAAATTAACTTCTCCTACATTTATGAACTCTCAATATATCCAAAGACTTAAAGAAGGAGAAAGAATAGAGATAGGAGTTATTGATGGATTAAGAAATGAAGAGAGCTCGAGAGGTAAAGAAATTTCTTCTACTACAAAAGGAAATATTACTTTACTACATATAGCATCTATCTTACAAGGAGCTGTACCTTTAATTAGAACGGGTAATAAGAAATTAGAACGAACTATTAAAGTAGGAGAGCCGGACTATACTAGAGGTATGGTTAGAATGCAACGTCAAATGATTGGATACTTAGAATCAGAAGTACGTACTGCACATGCTATTAAGAAAGGAAATATAACAGATATTAAAGATCTTGATAAAGGTGTTAATTTACAATATTTTTCACATCCTTCTTTTATTGACCTTAAATCAGAAGCAGATATCTTAATAAACTCTAAGAATTTAAATGAAGAGAAGTTAGCTAAATTTTTAAGTTCTACTACTGTGTCTGCATCTATGTTAAACTATTTAAATAAGACTGTTCAAGACACTAAGAATTTATTAGAGCAGTATGGTATTGTTAAGATTCAAGGGGGTAAGATAACTAATGTAGGACTTGATCCTAATACCTTAAAAAATATAATGGCTACTCAAACGGAGTCAGAAGAAACAGCTGAGATTTTAAATGCAGCTATAGATAAAGGTGTCTTATCAGAAGAATTCTTAGATAAGATAGCACAACAAATCACTTTTATTAGGGAAGAGGGTATAGTTGAACAGATTAAATTATTCTTAGGACATCCTGCAATTTATGGGGATATCTTTAAAAGAACTTCAGGACTTGTATCTCCTAAAAAATACCCAGACTCTTCAGAGTCAACTATGAAGTTATTAGATACACACTATCCTAATCAAAATGGGACACATAGAAGAACTGTTCGATTTATAACTCGAGAAGAAGTAGTAGAAGATTCTATATACATTGATAAGTACAAAAAACATTTAAATACGATCGGGAGACCGGATCTTATAGACATAGTTGAAAAGACTTACTCAGATATGGAAATATTTGATGGTGGGGGATTAATACATTTAGATTTTTATAGAAAGGTCCGAAATCTTACAGATTCTTGGAGTAATGAATTAGAAAGTGTATACCAACGGGTTATAGCAGGAGAAAAAGTAGAGAAGTTTGAAGTAGCATTTGCTCCTTTAAAGCCTCAAGTACTTGCTGCTATAGACCATAAAGGTATTGATATTAGAATGTTTAATAAATTTGCATTATATCCTATACATCCGAATTTATCAAAATTGGTAGAGGATATAGAAGATGGTAATACAAATGTATTAGATAGTACTTACGAGGATATGGTTAAGAATGATTTAGATTATGTAGTCTTTCCTTCAGGTACTAAGTTAGGAGCTAAGTTAAATAGTCAAGGTAAATTCGAAGAGTTTGTTAATGAAGAAGGTAATTATACCCCTATAGAAGATTTATCTGCTATACAATCTTATGATTTAAAATATTTTGGGGTACAACAAGATCCTAAAAACACAAGAGGTAAGAATGTCCCTGCAGGTACTCAGCCAGGGTCGATGTTACCTACAAATATATATGAAGATGGAATAATAGCACCGGAATATGCTGGTACTCAATTTAGTGAAGAGGAGAGCTGGGAGCAAGCTGTAGATAGATATCATAATTTGACATCTACTTTAATTGAACGAGATATGAGTAGGTTGGCTAGGCGTTTAGGGTTCAAGAAAACACCATCAAATGATTTTGAATTGATTGATCCTACTATGTCTAAAGAGAGTATGAAACAATCTCTTATAGTAGAGATGGATAAACGAGATATGCCTTTAAATACTAAGGTGTCAGTAGTAGCATTATTTGAGTCTACTGGAAGTACTCATATAAATCAGTTATACGAAAAGAATAAAATAGAAACTATTTTAAATGCTATGATCACTAACACTGTGGTGCGTAGAGAGATGAATGGTGAGATGGTAGTTCTACAATCTAATTTAGGGTTGAAGTTAGAAAATAAAGCAATAAAACAAAAAGACTCGGATATAACATTAGATAGAAAATTAAAATTTTATGATATAGATGAGACTACAGGTAAGACGACTGCTATGCAAGTGTACTTACCTCATTATTTTAAAGAGTATTTAGGAGAAGATTTTGATATTAAACAAGCTTCAAAAGAAGCTTTACAGTTAATCGGATTTAGAATTCCTACAGAGGGGTTAAATTCTATAGACTTTATAGAGGTGGTTGGATTTCTCCCGCAGAGCGCAGGTTCTAATATTATAGTACCTTCTGAAATGGTTGCTAAAACAGGGGCCGATTTTGATATTGATAAATTAACTTTATATTTACCAAATGTTAAGGAGACAGGAGGTAAGATAGATTTAATTAAACCATTCGCATTAAGAGAGGATGGATCTTTATCAGCTTCTGAGATTAAACGATTAAGAGAGTTAGATATGGATGCATATGTATCTATAGTTAATGAAATGTTACCTCCAGCAACCGCTGCATTTAGATTAGAACAAGTAAGAAATAATGAAGAGGTGTCTGAATTTGATATGGATTTAGCAGAGTATGATGTAAGTTCTATGGGTGTGTTAGCTATACAGCCTAAACAGGTCCTACAGAATGAGTTGATTACAATGATTAAAGAAGTATTAGAGCATCCATCTAGTTTTTCACAGCTAATAACACCAGTAGGTGCATTGGATTTAGCTATTAAAGCTAAGCAGATATATGAAAGACAAAACCCAGAAGGATTAAAAGTAAAAACATTAGGAGAGCAATTATCTTTTAGAAATATAATAGATACTACATATAATATGTACCAAACATTAGGGGGTACAGGTATTGTTGCATCTTCTATGACTCATGCTAGTAAATCACAACGCTCTGGGTTACATTGGAACGCTGAGAAAGTGCAGTTTAATTTTGCAGGTATTAATCCTGAGTATATTTCTTTATCTAAAAGTATAGACTTTAGAGGTGGTCATATAAATGCTTCTATGCAGAAATATGTATCAGCTTATGTGGATGGTGAAAAGGACCCTTTTGCAATGTATGTAAATGCAGGGAAAGATTTTGCTGCAATACATATGGTACTCTTAAGATCAGGAATTCCTTTACTTACGGTACTATCATTTATGTCTCAACCTATAATACATGAGTATATAAAACTAATTAATGATAAGAGACTAGAAGCGTCGGATATATCAGATTATAAATTTCACCCAGAGAATGATTTATATCTTAAGTACGGGGAACCTTCTAGTGTTACTCAGAAATTTACGGGAGAACATTTGAATTCTATGTTAGAGGTATCTTTTGATAAGATGAGTGCAAATGAAAAAGCTATTCAAGTTCAGGTATTACAAGATATGATACGTTATAAAGAATACTCGGTAGATTTAATGCACCTTCAACAAATTTCCTCTTATGATACGACAAAATTACAAAATGGAAATGAAGTTATTTATTTAAAAGCATTAGAAAATATTGTACAGGATAAAGAAATGTTTTTACAAGCTGAAGGTCTAACACAAGCAGTTGAAGGACGTACACAAGCATCTTTCCTTAAACCGTTAAGAGATACATTTATGAATTCTAGAAGTCTTTTAGCACAGGTAGATTTCAAAAATCATTCACCACAGATTCATCAGAAGTATGTGGAAATGGCTCAAGGGTTAATTGAAAATGGTATGTATAAAGATGATGTTATTTATCATTTAACTAGTTTTGATAATTTCTTATCTGCTTATATAATTTTACAAGAAACACAAGGATTTACTAATTTAGCTTCTGAGTTGGAACCTTTAGTTAGGGGCCCACAGAGTTTACCAAGAAGACTTAGAGCAGAAAGTCAAGGGTTAGATAATTTAGCTTTAGACAATTTACTCCCTATATTAGATGAGTACGCTGATGATAATCATAACTCAACTGTAGATTCATTAAGATTGATAGGGAAGAAGTATGATGTAGAAGATACAAATGACATGGTAGAAGAGATGCTTACTCTTAAAGAAGAGAATCCTGGTTTATTTGAAGATTTAATTAAATTTAGTCTTATACAATCAGGTTTATCATATTCCCCATATTCATATCATAGTATATTACCTGGACAAGAAGTTTTAGAATTAACAGGTGAGAGGTATTCTAATTTTATCTCTAAAATTGATAATTATGGTTTTAATCAAGATTACTGGGATAAAGCTTATTCATCTTTTATATCTAACTCTTGGAGTAATCCTAGAATTGTACCGCAGAGGTTTACTCACAGTGCTAAAATACTTGCACTATTAAATCAAGATGAAATAGCTGACTCTAAACTTCCTGGATTTTTACTTAAGGCTATAAAACAGGGTGGAGGTTATGTAACTATTACACACGTCAAAAATAAGGAAGATGGTACTTATTATTATGATATGTATCAATTAAAAGGAGAAACGTTAGTACGACATGAAAAGCGAGGTGTTAAAAATAGATTTATAGAAACTGAAGGTAATAGTATTCCTTCAAATAATACCACGAGAGTTAGGGGCCAATTGTCATTAGGTATTAAGAACATACAAAAAATTCTTAATGGTGAAAAAACCAATCATTTAATGCCACGAGGAGGTAAGATTATAAATACATCTGGGGAGTATAGACTACCTGATGGATCCGTCGTAGAGTTAAAGATACAACCAATTAGTATGAAAACGTTAACTGGTAAAACTAATGCCTCAAAAAAATTAAGAAAAGAGTTAGATATATCAGATAAAAATTCTATATTTGCATTTGCAAATAGTTTAGGGTTCGCAGATGCGGCAGGTCTTAAAAAAAGTTATCCTGCTTTTTATAATTGGAGTACATTTGATGTTGCTACAATAAAGGTTTTAAGTAAAGGTACTATTAACTTATCAGAAGAGGTTAAAGGAACTGAGGAAGAAGGGTCTGTACAGACGTTATCAGGAGTAGTAAAAAAGAATTATAACAAACTTAATGAGGAGTGTTAGTATGAAAATAGAATTAATTATGACTGAGGAGGATCTTATTAAAGATTTAATTTATGGCTTGTAGAATAATTAGAGATGCTCAAGGGCAGGTGGAAACAGTATTTAATGAGAATGGTTTAGATTCTAAACTCTTTCATGATATTAAGATGGATTTAGGGCATGACCCTGAGTCTGCGCTAGTTGCCTATTTATCAGTGGATGAGTATTTAAAATCTAATAATATACCTGAGCAAAGTATTAACATGTCTTCTCCTTCAGTGAGAAGAATTATAGCCCCATTTAAAAGAAACCCAGATAGTTTAGAAGCGGAGACCTCGAAGCTTAAATCAGATATGTTAAAATCTAGAGTAGGGGATTCTTTGAATTACTTATTTGAGAAATTAGGAGTTGATGTAAAGGTACTAGAATCTGTTACAGATGTTAATGGGGAGGTTATAGATCAGATAGCTGCAGCGGATATAGCTAATAGAATGATTGAACTTACTAGGTCCGGTAAAGACTTATCTATCTTAACAGAAGAAGCTTCTCACTTTATAGTAGAGGTTTTAAAAGCGCAAGGACATCCTTTATATGATACTATGCGTAGAGAGGTTATAGGTACTGAGATATACAAAGAGTTGATGAATCCTAGTAGCGCTCATTTTGAATTATATAATGGTAATGAGGATTTAATTGCTAGGGAAGCAATGGGGAAACTTATTCACCAAGAACTGGTAAAAGGAGAGACTAAAGAAAATAAAACTTTTAAAGCAAGATTAAACCGTTGGTTTACTAAAGTACTTGAACATTTAAATAGAATGTTTGGTAGAGCACATGCAGATCCTTTTGTACAGACTGCACATGATGTCTTAAATAAAAATTTAGATTCTTATTTTAACGATATGTCTAAGACAGTTGGCTTAGAAAATAACAAATTCTATAATGAAGGTACTAGACAGCAAAATATTATAGGTCAATTAAGTGAACAAGCAGATTTATATCAAATAGATAAATTAAGAATAGAAGATTTAAGTAGTAAGGAATTACGTCGTTATTTTACTAAGCTCTCAGAGGATGGGACTATAGAAAGATATGTAGGGAAAAAAGGTACTATATATGAAGGTAAGATACTAAAACAAAGAGGATCCGATTCAACCTCATTAAAATATGGTAATAAAGGTTCTAAGTATAGAAGTGCTGCAGAGACTAAGATAATTAACGATATGCAAAATATTCGTATGAGTACTGGTACTAAAGGACATCTTGTAATGGAAGAGTTAATTAAGAAACTTACCGGACAAGGGAATGTATCTTATGCAGATATCTTAACTCAATCGGGCCCTTTATTTACTAAGAATCAATTTGATATATTAGTAGCTGGAGCTAAATTTTTAGTAAAAGAAGTAAAAGCTCAGCAATTAGAAATAAATAAACAGACTGGTACTACTGGTAAGTTTAAATTAATAACAGAGCAGTTTGTATCTGATGAGAAAAATAATATAGGAGGTACAATCGATATACTTGTAGTGTTTAGTGATGGATCTGCCTCTATATATGACTGGAAATTTAAGTCTCCTAGAATAGGGTCAAATGCAGAGATGACTAAAGGAGGTATAACTATCACTGGAGATATGTATGCTAGTTCTTTAGAAGGGTATGATAACCAAATAAATGCATATAAAAATGCATTATTATCTAAATACGGGGTAACAAAAATAAGACATTCTAGAATAGTACCTATCTCTGTTATGTTTAAGAGAGATGAGAATAATATTATGACTGATACTATTACTTATCTTGCTATGTGGACAGGCCAAGATACAGACAATAGATTTTTAGAGCACATACCTGTAGCTAATGAAATGACTGAGGATGAAAGTATAAATAGACTTATACGATCAGAGATGAGTAGATATAATGACTTAGCACGAAAGGTTAAACATGCTCCTTATGCAGAGAGAAGTACATTAGAAAAGAAAATGTCAGATTCTAGGCTGATTATTAAGAGATTACAAATTGACCAAGAAGTTGGGGCTGGAATTGTAGAGTCTTTTAAAATATTAAAGAAAGTACATTCAGGGTTAGGCGTTGAAGAAGAATTCACTGTAGATGAAAATGGAGAAGCGGTTTTAAATCCTATGTATCTTACTGATGAAGAATTAAAAGAGTCTTATGAAGAGTTAATTCATTTCTTAGCTTTTTCCTCTTTACCAGAGATAAGAGCTACTTTACAACAGTCTAAATCTAAACAAGATAAAGCATTACTAGCTGAGATGATGAAAGCATCTTTTGAAATTAGTACAACTATTGAGCAGATGAAAGTTCATATGGTTAATCGAGTAGACAAGAAAGCTAGGGGTAAAAATATAAGTAATATTAAGTATAATAGAAAAGGTACTCTAGAAGCATGGATACCATCTTCTGCACATAAATCTCCTTATAGTAGGTATATTTATGATACTATGCATAATATGAAAACTATTATGATCCGAAAAGAAAAAGAATTGGCTCAGGAGATTTATGAATATGAACAAGAATTGTTTGCATGGGGAGAGTCTAATGGATATGATAATATAAAAGTATTTGATTTATTAATTAACCCAGACACACATAATCTACATCCTAAGTATACAGAGAGTTTATATGATCTTAAAAATAGAGCTAAAAAAGATGGTAATATAGGGTGGATGAAAACGTATTACTCTGCAGATATGGAGTATTACAATAAAGAGTATAAGAATTGGGAAAATAAATCCTTTAAAGCTATAGACTCTTTAAATTTATCTAAGGAAGCTAAAGACGCTAAGAAACAACAATGGCAACAAGAGTATGATGTACTCTCTTATGATTCTGCATGGTTAGGAAATGGAGGTCAATACTTTACAAAGTTAAATACAGAAACTGCGTCGGAATTCTTAACTCCGGCTTATAAACAAATACAAGCTAATCCTGCTTTAAAGAATTTTTATGAATATCATATTAAGAAGGTAGGGGAATTTGAAAAAATGTTTGGTATGAAGTTAGGGCCAACATTCATTGCTAATGTACAACAAAGTTTGGTAGATAGTATATTAGAATCTGATAGTAAAATACAAGCACTAAAAGAATCTGCAATTGATTCTTTAAATGTAAGGGAAAGTAGTATGTCTTTAGGTTCTGTAGATTTAGAAGGTAATTTTATAAGAGAAATCCCTAGATTATATACTAGAGAACTTACAAACTCTGATAATGAAGTTGATAGATCACTGAGATCTAAAGAATTAGGTAGATCTTTATATTTATTAGGGAAATCTGCTATGGAGTATGAATACTTAAATAGTGTAAAGGATGATTTACTGCTTTTAGAATTAGTATTAAAAGAAGGTATGATAGGTGAGGTACAAGAAGATCTTAGAGGTAATCCTGTACAAGAAACTGTAGACCAAGCACGAAAAATATTTGGGAATGCTCAACAAAGTTCTTCAGAGTTATTTACAGATATGATAAATGAAACGTTATACGGTAAGAAGATGAAAACTACAGATGCTGTATCTGAATCAGGAGTTAGTTTTATTAAAGTAGGGTTAGCAGGTAAATCCTTTTCTTCTATTGCTGCTTTAGGTTTAAAAGTACCAGTTGCTTTAGGTGCTTTAGGAGCAGGTATAATAGGGCTTCATATACAAAGTGCTAAAGGAATACATTATAATGCTCAACAATTGAAAGAAGCTGAGAAGGCCCTTATCTCTAGAGATCCTAAAGTAAGAGCAATATTAGAACATTTTGAAGTTGTCCTTATTGATATGTCTAAAAGAAGAGGAGATGAATTAGCTTCAAATTGGAAGTCTAAATATTTAACACAAGATAGATGGTTTGAGTTTTTAGCTCAAGCTGATAAGATGATCGATGCTACTTTAGCAGTAGCTATGGCGAAGAATCATGGGATAGATGAAAATGGTAACTTAAAACGTTTAGATCAATTACCAGAAGGTACTGTATCATTATATGATTCTATTGAGGTAACTGAAAATCCTAAATGGAAGAAAGGAGCTCCTATTGATAAGTATAAGGTTAAAATCCCATCTGAAACTGAAGATAGTTATGGATCTTTTAGAGCTAGGGTACATAGAATGAGTAGTAAAGTTAAAGGTACATCAGCACCTGAAGATTTAACTACCGCTAAACAACATCTTATTAATAGATTCTTTATGCATTATAGATCATGGTTACCAGGTATTGCTTTAGAGAGATTTGGTAAGACTAAATATGACCATGTATTAGAGACATTTGATCAAGGTACTTGGAGAGGCTTCTTTGGTAACTTCGGTCCAGAGACTGGATTTGATGATATGGGGCAATTGCTAGATGTAGAAGTAGGAGCACATGAATACCTTATGGAAATAGGTACAGATTTAATTAAGATAGGACTTGATGCTAGTATATTTACATTTGCGAAAAAAGGTACAGCACAAATAAAAGAAAAGAAAGCAAGACATGCCTTTGAGAAACATGTCTTGGATAACGTTGGTAATGAAGAGTATAACTATAAGACTCCCGAAGCTAAGGAGCTTGCATTTCAAGAGTTCTTGAAAATGAAACAAGGAAACCTCAAAGCCATGATTGCTGAAATAAGAGCCGTTGTTTTACTCTTCTTAATGATGAGTTTCGCAGGTGGGGATTATGATGATGATGGTAAAACAGATATTAGACAAACTTGGACGGGTAGAAAACTACATAATGTTTTAGGTAGAATTTATCGTGAGACAGCAATATTCTTAGATCCAACAGAAATGACGGGCCCAAGAGCATCCGGATTACCTATACTCTCATTAGGTAAAGATTTATCTGGGTTAGCAGCTAATAGTTTAGATGAAATAAGAGATGCACTTTTTGGAGAAAATGATAAGAATGATTCAAAGCCTGTAGGATATCAATTAATAAAATTTGCACCAGGTATAAATGGATTAGCAAAAGCAGCGGAGATATACCCTCAATACAAATATGCTAGGTAATATTTGGATAATTAATAATAAAAAAAGGAAACATTAAATAAATAAAAAACAATGAACATAACACTAAGCGTATCACTACGCAATGGAAGCACACAAAACATACAAAGTCAATATATAGTATATATGGGACCATCTAGAAATGGAGTATATACTTTAGCTTACATGGCAGATGAGAGATTAGCTCAAATAGAGATAACAGATCTTCCATCTTCTTTAGAAAATAAAGTCTCATATTTAGCTGAGATATCTAATAATATTTTTAGTCTTATAAATTCTAATTATATATCTTCTACAGTAGATAATGGTAGTAATCAGAGGATTAAATATCAAATTCCTAATGGAAGACTTGTAGATCTAGGTACAGTAGAGATGACTTTAAATTCTTTACATACAGAGATGAGTAAAAGTACAATTAAATCTCAGTTAGAAGCACTTATAGCAGCTAATACAAATATAACTACTGGATTAGATAATGTTGATAATACAAGTGATATTAATAAACCAATATCATCAGCCGTACAAACAGCCTTAGATGGTAAAACTACTGAAACTTATGTAGATACACAAATAACAAATGTAATTGCATCTGCACCTGGAGCTTTAGACACATTAAATGAATTAGCTGCTGCCCTTGGTGATGATGCTGACCTTGCAGGAACAATGACTACATCTCTTGCAGGTAAGGTAGATGATTCACAGGTGTTGACTAACGTACCTTCTGGAGCATTGTTTACTGATACTAACACTACATACTCTGTAGGAGATGGTGGTCTGTCACAGATTAACTTTACCTCAGCAGACAATACAAAGCTAGACGGTATAGAGACAGGTGCTACAGCAGACCAAACCGCTTCACAAATTACTGCTTTAGGTATTGCAGCTACTAGTGTAACCGGGAGTCAAGCTTCTGCTATAACAGCCAACACATCCAAGGTAACTAATGCTACCCACACTGGAGATGTAACAGGTGATACAGTTCTTACTATTGCTACTGATGCAGTAGACATAGCAATGTTATCTGCAACAGGTACAGCATCAGCTACAACTTTCCTTCGTGGAGATAATACTTGGGTTAATCCTGGTGGTGGTGTTGATGGTGGTCTTCAGACTGATGATGGTTTGGTTTTAGGTGGTACACTAAAGTCTATCACAGATGGGTCTTCTAATGCTACAGGTTTAAAACTTGGAACAGGAACATCTATTGAAGTAACAAAAAGAATATCACAAACAGGGTTAGGTAATTCTACTCTATTTGGGGAAGATGCTGGATTAAATGATAATGGTGCAACAAAATATAATTCGGCTTACGGATATAATTCACTAAGAGGAACTACTTCTGGAAATAATAACACCGCTACAGGTATGGATTCCCTTAGATATAATACAACCGGTTCTGACAGCTCGGCTTTTGGTAGGGGTGCTTTGAGAAATAGTATAACCGCTACTGCTAACTCTGCTTTTGGAAAGTACGCGATGATGAATACTGTTTCGAATTATAATACTGCTTTTGGGTCTACGAGTTTATACGCTAACACTACAGGAACTAATAACGTTTCACAAGGGGAGTCGTCAATGCGAAATAGTACTACAGGTTCTGATAATGTTGCCATAGGAAAGAATGCTATTTATAATGGAACAACTGGTTCTTCTAATGTCGCGTTAGGTTCCTCAGCTTTATATAATAATCAAGGAGGAGCTTCTAATGTTGCCATAGGAGTTAGTGCTAATAGCCAAAGAGCAAATAATGTTAGTAATATAGCTATAGGACCTTGGTCTTTACAAGGGAGTAATAATTTGAATTGGGCAGTAGGTATAGGTGGTAATGCATTACGAGGTAGTAATGTTGGTCATTACAGTGTTGGAATAGGGGATAGTGCAGGAAGGAATTCTTCAGGAAATGGTTGTGTATTTTTAGGTTACCAAGCAGGATACGGAAGCACGGTAGCTAATTCACTTTTTATTGCCAACACAAACACATCAACGCCATTAATACATGGGAACTTTGGAACAAGTGAATTAACTATAAATGGAGAACTTACTGTAGATAGTAGAAAAATGAAATTATCCGGTGCCACTGTTGGTGCTAGTGATGGTGATGTAGTTTACTTTGGTGGTACTACAGGTATGACTATTGGTACTTTATATCACTATAAATCAGATGGAACTTGGGAACCAACAAATGCAAACGCAGTCGCAACTTGTGATGGGTTATTAGGAGTAGCATTAGGAGCTGCTTCAGATACAAATGGAATGTTATTAAGAGGTATGGTAACACTTAGTCATGACCCAGGTGCTATTGGGGATGTATTATTTTTATCCGCTGCAACCAATGGACTAACTACTGCAACTGCTCCTACTGGGAGTGCTGATATAGTCCGTGTTATAGGGTATCAAGTTAATCACGCATCTCAAGGAGAAATATGGTTTAATCCAGATAGTACTTACGTAGAACTAGCATAATATAAATATGGCCTACGAGAAAATAAATAGTGTAACAAATGCCAATATGGCTAAAGTATCTAGTGTAGCGAAAGCATCATTAGGTAAATTAGTTAGCGTAGCGGCTCCTATAGGTGACACCGCGCCTGTTACAGATGGACTTATAGGGTATTGGAGAGGAGGCGAAGGCGTGACTACTGATACGAGTGGGGGTACTACCACGGTTAGCCAATGGGATAACATAGCAAGTGCTAAGGGTGGGGTAGCTGATCAAACTTGGCATATGACACAAAGTACAAAAGCAGATCAACCCACATACAATTCTGGTGCTGGATTACTTAATTGGGCTGGGGGCTCAGATATACAAAACTTAGTATTTGATCAAACTAAAGTGAATTATAATGTAAATTACACTGTTATAATTTTAACAGATATATCTGCTATTGGGTTTGGAGTACATTTAGGGGGTAGTAGTGTACAAGGTTACCTGCGTACATCATCTTCTTTAAACGCTCCTTATTATAGACATGGTGGTATTGTTCTTTGGAGACCACCATACTCTACAGCAGATTCAGATTTGGTTAACAACGCTAATTTTGATTTAATAGGTTGGTCCTGGGCAGCCAACCCTTCTAACGCATCAGGATTAGGGTTTATAACAGGTCAACACTTGTTCCGCGAAAACCAAGATGCGGACCCTAGTAATGCTTCTTATTTTTCATCTCCATCAAATAAACCTCTGTACATGTTGGGGGGATATGGAGGGCAAAGTGGAAGCGTTATTGCACAAGATATAAAAGAGGTTATGATTTTTAACAAGCAACTAAACCAAACCGAAACTACGGCTATATATAATTACTGTAATGAACTAGTAACTTTAGACGGGCCTCCTGCTAACTTGAATTACTATGGAACACCATAAAAAAAAATAAACTTATGTGGATATACAATACAGATAGAACAAAATTAGAAGCGGCAAATGCATCTATAGATAGTGGATTAGGATACCCAACTAGTACGACTACAACATGGGCCCAAGTTATAGAAAGTAATAGTGATACTTATATATTAAAAGTATCAGAATTTGTAAAACAATATTTAACATCTGAGCAATTGGGTTTGATAGTAAACGATCTCCCTAGTGAATTTGTAATAGAAGAAGCTGACTTAATATAAACTATGGGATACTCAAAAATAAATAATATAACAACCGCTACTTGGTCTAAGATTAATAATGTGGCTAAAGCGGCATTAGATAAAATAATTGATACAGCTGGCGTATTTGTTAGCTCTTGGGCGGGTAATAGTAAATCATTAGACTTTGATGGTACTAATGATACTGCTATTAGTGCTAGTAATATAGACGTAGATGTTATGAACAGAAGGACTAAAAGTATATCTTTCTGGTTTCAATCATCAAACATTAGCGGTCACCAACATTTATTTTGTTTTGGAGCAAATGTAATGACTGTGTCTGTTATTGGCAATAATCTATACATTTATCACGCACTCACACATGCACTTAGTGATCTGAAACCTCACTGGTCTCATAGAACCAAGTGGTATAACACTGGGGCATGGGTCAACCTCACATTTACGATTAGCACTCCTGGTGGTAACGGAACGGCATCTGTGGGTAAAGTATACATCGATGCGGTTGAAGTTATATCAGCAACACACTCCCAGACTCAATCCGATTATCCTGCGGCTAAAGTAAGCGCTGGGGCACAAAATAACGGATATAATTTCTGGGCTAGTAAAATAGATGAAATTGGATGGTGGGATAATGTAGCGTTGAGTCCAGCTGAAGTGACCGCAATATATAACAGTGGAGCACCTCTGGATTTGTCTGTAGATTCTGGAAATTATAGCAGTAGTAGCTCCTTAGCACATTGGTGGAGAATGGGAGATGGAGACACGTACCCTATTATTCAAGACAAAGTAGGTAGTCTTGATTTAACCATGACGAATATGGTTGCTGGAGATATAGTAACAGACGTACCTTAAATAATAAAAAAATGGCCCACGAAAATAGAAAATACGTAATATTAAATGCAGCAGACGTTATCTTGATTGATTTCTCACAAGTGCATGAAACATCTGAAAATACTCTTAGGTATTCGTTAGACAATTCACAAACTTTTGTAAAGTTCGAAGGTGATACTCCAAGTTTTTTAAATGGTAAGACAGCATATACCCACAGTGAGATACTAGCTATTTTAGCTGGTACCGATTGGACTGAAGAATTTGATTTACCAGACGAGGATTAAATAATAATTTAAACATAAAAAATAATAGAAATGACACAAGAAGAACAAATAGCACAAGACTATTCAGCAATGTTAGATAGTGCTACCTTAATTGATTCAATGGAAGGCGTTACAGATGAAGATGGAGTAGTAGAACGCAACGTAGCACATTTGGAAATAATGTTAGCTAAAGATTTTTGGACTACTGAGGATTTATCAGTATTTGATAAATATGTAGTATAGGGATTAATAGAAATAGATGCACAGTAAAAAGGGGGGACTTAATCCCCCCTAAACTTTACTTTTCTTCAACTATTGCCATCTTCAATAACAGTAAATAACCTATTAAGTCATCTACTGTGTCTTCAGTTTCATCATGAAGTCCTGTATTACTTATTCTAGATAATTTATCATCTATCCTAGCACATATAGCTTCTTTAGCACTTAACTTACTAAATACATTAGTAGGGTTTAAGGCAGTGTTGCCATAAGCTCTATTTTTACGTATTAATAGGTCGGTTATACTTCTAGTAGCATTCAAAACTTTCATTCCAAAATCTGGTTTATCTGATGTTTTAATATCAATATCATAATCTGAACCATTTACGAGCTCAGCTTTAGGGATAAGCATCTTAGGATTTATTGGATTTGTTGCTGTTGGTGTCCATCCATTTCTACCTTCTTCATGATAGAGTGCATTATGCACTTCTTTTTTATTACTGCATCCGCAGCCTTTCTTTTTATCTGTCATATTAATGGGTTTTTATTAAATTCATATACTGATGGGTCAAAGATATCTTTTTCGAAATCTATGGCGGTTAATAATTCTGAGTCTTGTTCTATGTCTGCATTTAAATAGGTTTCTAAAAACTCCCTACGTTTAGAAGACTTGTATAATACCTGTCCTATTGAGCTATTACGGGGCATACCATGAAAACTTAAAATTCTGTCTTTATATTTAATAGAGAGTTCAGAGTATTTACCTTTCTTTAGTTTATTCCAGTTTCTCATATGCTCTTTAGGAACATTAAAGACAAATAATACATGATACGTATCAAAATCTATCATTTCTTTATAATAAGAGAACTGTTTAACAGCTTTCTCAAATTTTAAGAATAATGGATCTCCTGAGAATCTAAACAATAGACAGATTACATTTCTTTCATCTTTATATCCAATAAAAGCATTCATAAATAGTGTATCCCAAAAGAACATAGCTTTCTTTTCTCCAAGCATAGGAAGAATATATGTACTAATCTTATTTCTTTTATCCGTGGATAATACATAAGTAAGTATATTATTATTCTCTCGCGCTTCTATATTATTTACAAGATATTTAGACTTTTTAACCCTAACAGTAAGGCCAGTTTGTAAGTATAACCCTTCATCTCCTTCTAAGGCAGTTATTTTACTATCGGCTTTGTGTTCAATTAACTTTTTAGTCCCTCCTGATATCCTAAAGGATAATGCATCTATAATTGTATATACTAGAGTTTTTATTTCTATGCCCATAAGTCTTCGTCGTTTTTAAGAAGTTCTAGTTCGTTTGTTATTAAATTTGGTAGTGGTAAATTAGTTTCTAAGTATGCTTCTTCTTTAGTCCTTAATATATATACTAACTTAAATGTTTCAGCAAATCTATGAATTCCTTCGTGGTTTCCAAACTTTTCTTGATACTTTTTTAGAACAAAACCTCCCATATCTTCTTTTACCTCTGATAACCATTTATCTGCAGTCTTTTCTCCTACCTTGGGAATTCCTAGTATACCATCTGTAGAATCTCCCATTAACATTTGTTTCCAAAGGAATTTTTCTGCGTCTTCTTCACTAGTAACTATGAATTCACCTGTTCTATAATTAAAATGTCTTCCTGGTATTTGGTACAGCACATCTTTATCAGGTGATGCTATCCCATAATTTACACAGTCTTCTCTATATATAGCTACAAGATCATCAGCTTCTAATTGAGAGAAATAGATACACCCCCAGCGTTGTTTTAAGTATTCTTTAATTGCTGGGAAGATAATAGGCTTATCACCATGTTTTCTATTTCCTTTATACGGCCTTGTTGTAGCGCGGTCATATCTAAAGCATTTACCTTGTGTTAGAAATCCTGCATATTTAGTAGTATTAAATGCATTTAATATAGTATGCATTCTGTTATCTATTCCTAGTAGAGCCTCTTCTAATGTTGGCTTATTCATTTCAAAATAGATTAAACTATCTGCATCTATTAGTACGGTTGTATCTTTCATCTTTTAATTTTTATTAGTAATTAGTAAAAAAGGAAGGGGGAAGCATAACCTCCCCCAACCTATAACAATTAAACAGGGTAACAACACCCTTCACGGTGTATATCCTGAATGTACTCCTGTTTATTGCTCCTCCATGTACTTCCTGTATTCAGGTTTAACCTGAACTTTGAACGTATACAATTCCCGGTTGTGGATTTGTATTTGTTCCCTACATTTGACCTCTAAAGATTTAAAACATCTTGAGTCTAACTGCCCTAACTCTTCAAAATGTCTAATAGCTTCTTCAGCATTAAATCTAGCTAGACGATTAATCTTATGTTTATCTAACCAATATTGAACATCCTTATTTCTATTAAATTTATAACTAGCATTATCTAACATATTAGCATAATCATAAAGTAAGAAAGGTTCTCCTGTAGGATCAATAGTAGGAATTATCTTCCCAGCCATTTCTATATCCTCATCACTCGCATGGTAAACGTCTACCATCTTTTTAATGTCATCCATTAATTGTTCAGTCATAGGAATTCTATTAGCTGATTGATTAAGGATAGTGTCAGTGGCTATCACCTCCATTTCCCCTTTCTCAATTAGATCTGCTAACACTAGTGACATGTTACTAAAGATAAAAGAATCAAAAGGAGCACTTTCATAGTTCATATTATGCTGGTAGTGATTCTCTTGACTTCTACTTTCTAATATAACATCATTACCAGTTTTAGTGTGATAGTCACTAGTTAAAGGCCTATGATCATGACAAAAGTATCCATTAGATAACTTAAACATCATCTTAGTCTGAGGGATATTAGCTACATTATGATACTCTTCATAAAAATTAGTATGAGGAACAATAAAATCAGCTTTCTCATAATCGTTAGTAACAGAAATCTTATGCTCTTTAAGAGAAGCTTTTAATCTATCTGTTGACACATTATGCATAGGTAAAATAAATGCTCTTTTAACTACCGATAAATCCGCGGTAGTTTCGGTCGATAAAAGGTCTTTTACTTTATCATACTGTGCTACAGATTCAGATAGAAACATATTTTCTACATTACCTGCTACAAATCCCACAGTAATCATTTCTGTAAAGCCTAAATCAGTGATTGCTAATTCATGATCTTCTCCACAGTGTACATTCTTGCTGGCCATTACTTCACAGTCATTTTAATGATAGCTGGATTCATCATCATCTTGTTAAACTTAGCCTTATTACCGTTGAATATAGTCCTAACTACTAAGTATTTTAAGTCATCAGTTAAATAGTCTAAAGTACAGAGCTTAATAAGACGTTCTTGCACTTTTTGAGTTACGCTGTCCGTTTTAGAGAAAGCGACTGCAAAATTGGCTATACGAACGGCTAAAAGAGATGCTATGTCCGCTCTATAGGAATCATCCTTACCAATACATTCTCTTAATTCAGATAATACTTCGACTGGTCCCGTTACTATTTCCCGTGGTGTCACTAACTTATCAAGCTTGTTATTAATGAATGTAGTGAACATAGAAGCGAATTCATTACCTACTGACCCTTCTCCAATCATTTGAACTAATGGTAACTGGTCTTCAAACTTAGGTATACTCGAGATACTATTAAAGAACGTAGATATAGATCTTGCATTAGTCTCTTGCGTCACTAACTCAGGGTGCATCAATAAGAAATTAATACATCTAGTATCCATTCCATTCTCTTCAGCCCAACGTGCCCATACATTTATATCGAACTTTAAGTTAGCTGATATATATCTAGTCTTCTGCGCAGAATCCACACTATTAACCATGTAATCTCCATTATCAGGATTAGCGGTTAATATAATATGCCAGTCTTTAGGAAGAGTCCATGAGATATAAGTCTGTCTATCAACCAATTCCATACATGCTTGGATAAATCTTGTATCAGCTCTATTCCAGTCATCAAGTAATAATACACCACCGGCTTTCTTGTCCGCTATCCATTCAGGAGCTGAATAACTCATTCTACTCTTCCCTGTTGTTTGGAAACCAAGCTTATGCTGTGCATCTACTGCAACCTCATCTATCCATTTACCTATTTTCTTTCCATCTTGTTCTTTCCACATTTGGAATTGTTTAATAGGAAATCCGACTAAGTCACCTAATTCTTCTATCTGTGCTAAGTTTAACTTAACAAAGTCTAGACCGTGTTTAGCAGTCATGTCCATTATACTAGTTGTTTTACCAATACCTGACTCACCTACTACCTCAATTGCTACAGGCTTCTTGCCTTGTGATTGTAAGTGACGATTGTTTGATATAATATGATCTACGAAATCGTGTAGTTCATCGATGTTTAAATTTACTTCATTCATTTTGTTTAATTGTTTTAGTTTGTTTAATTTAATTGAATTTTTACGCCAGGCAAGTCTTCATTAATACTGCATTGAGTACTATGTACCCATAAAGCATTCTTTGGACAGTTGTTTGGGCTTGGAGCTTCGCCATCTGTTAGACATATAAATCCTGAATATTTATTCTTAGGATCGTTATAATGATCTACCACAGGTTGAAAACATGTTCCACCCCTACCTTTAATTTCCCAATTCTTCTTAGGGTCAAAGACTGATACATCAGTTATATTCATGTCAAATTGTGCTACAGTGATTTGGTTACCTGTTCTATGCATATGACATATCTCATGCATGAATTCTACTAACTCCTCACTACTAACAGATCCTGAAGTATCGACACCTACTAGCATATGATTCTTATGCTTAATCTTCAATCCAGGATTACCAGAGTATCGCTTATTGTTCTTTCTTCTAAGCTTTTTAGTATAGATTGTAGTAGAGTTATTAATAAACCTTCTAAGATAGGCCTTCCAATTAAATTTAGGAGGCTCTATAGTAAAGAGTCTTTCAATAAGTTCAGCTAGTTCACCAGGGATTGTACCACATTGTTTCTGTATTGTCTCTGCGGTTTGCTTCATCTGATGTTCATACTGTTTCTGTACTAACTTCTTTTCTGCTTCGGGTAAGTCACCAATTTCAGCCCATTCTTTATGGTCATATTGACTATTACCGTCCATATCTCCAAGCATTTTTTGTAGTGCTTCGTTATCTGAGTCCCCATTTTGATCACAAGTATCATTAAGTAAATCATAATACACTTTAGTACCAGCTTTCTCTGGTAAATATATACCAGGGAATGAATCTAACTGTAATCCGCCATCTGGCAACATTCTAGCATCAATATATTGGTTGATTTCTATATCCGCCGCAATATTAAATAGCTTTTTGTTAGGGTACCTGTCTGATAATATAATATGTCCAAAAGCTATATGTAATAACTCATGTTTTAAAAGACCTTGTTGATGTTCTTCACTAAGATCCATAAAGAAGTCTGGGTTAATTACTAACCTCATACCTATACCGTGTTTTCCTACACCTGCGGTCGCACAACTCATAGTAAATTGCTTTTGCAATCCTATAAGAAATATACCGTAGAAAGGCTCTGAAAATATCAACGTTTTTGATATTCTAGAAAGTTGTTCCTGATTTGTTCTCATTTATCGTCTTTTTTAAATTTAGTGAAGAATATAGCTTCTAGTATACAAATTATACATATTACTCCCCAAACTATTAATAATGTTTTCATTTTTCTAATCTTTTTTCGTCCATGCGATCCTCCAAGTGAGAATCGTGCATTTTTTCTGCGTATTCATAATCCTTTTCAGGTTCTTCAAAGAAATCTTCACATGAATCACATATAAAACCTTCTTCAGGTTCTGCATGCTCTTTACATTCAGTGCAAAGTCCTTGAGAGATGTCGGACCCACAGCAATAGCTGTCCCCGTCATCATTGTCTGTGTATTCTGCCCCACAGCATGGGCTTACTAAATCTGTCATAATATAATTTTAATTGGTTAACAAAAAAGAGCCCTGTTAAGGGCCCTTTGTTATAATTGTTTGATAAGTTCTACTACTTCATCTACTTGCTTCTTATTACGAGGCATAAATAGTACATAGTTTAGATTATTATCTTTAAGGTGCTTCTTGAATAGTTTCCATCTTAATGGGAATGATTCATTTGCATAGCCTTTAGTTTCAATAACCCATTTACCTCTAGGGTCTACAAAATCAGGAGTATATGTAATAGGTCTAATTTTACTACCTTTGTTATATAGTTTCTTTGGTGTCCCCTCATAACATGCTTGAGGATATAACAATGCATCAAATATAGTAAAGGTATATGCTTCATACTCCACTGGTATACTGGCCTTTTCAAGTTCTTTATAACAATAGAGTTCTAAATTAGATTGGAAATTATGCCCGTCATATGTTGACTTCTTGGCATTCTTAACTTTCGAGTACTTTTGTTTATATCCCATTATTCTACAGTATTTACTTGGAACATTCCTTCATACCCTCTAGTACTATGATAAATATGCATTTGCCCAACACGTCTCGTGCCTACATAGGCTCTACCTTTATGCCACTCATCATTACCACATATACTTGGGATATGTCTTACTTTAGTCCCCATGATTTCGTCTACTAACTCTTTATGTATATGTCCTACTAATGCCTCTCTATAAAGACACTCACTCCACATAATAGGTTGTTCAGTAGCCATAAGTAAAGGTATATTCTGTCTTTTTACTTTATCTCCATGAAAATTCAAGAACATGTTCTTCCCATACTGATAGTACTTTCTTTCATTCAGTGAATTATCAACGTTAATATTAGGGTTGTTAGCATATCTAGACTCTAACAATTCTCCAATATAAAACATTCTTTCAAAGTCATGATTTCCTTGTACAATAACAACATCTACTGGAATCCTCTTTGATAACCATGTAATAGCTACGTCCATTAGTTGCCAATAGCCTCTAAAAGATTGTCTCCATCCCATATAATCATCTTGTGGTGTTCCCGCAGTAGTTGCTTTACTCAAACCTTCAGAATTCATACCGTCATTACCTATAGGCATTAATAACCTCTCTATGTTAGATCCTTTTGCTTTCTCCCATAGTTCCATTACTACTTGCATATAGTGCTCTTCAATTGCTTCCGGACCTTCGCCCGTAATCTTTCCATAATGTATATCCGGTAAGGATAATACACCCAATGAAGGACTTGTTTTAGGTTTGTAAGAATATTTACTAACTTGTGGTGATTTCTTTCTTACCTGCGCTAGAAAATCTTCTTTAGCAGACTCTAATTCATGCCATCCGTTTAACGGGACAACAGAGTATCGATGATCACCTGTGCTAGTTTGCCAGAACTTAACAGACTTAACGTCCTCTAAGCTTAGACCAATATTTGATAAATGATTTTTAAAACCTTTATCATCTATCTCATTTACATTCTCATTTGAAAATTCTTGTACAGTACCTTTGTACTCTTTGTAAACATCTGCCGCTACTTCCTTTTTACATTCAGTAGCTAAGTGTAAACCAATGCCTAGCTTTTTAGCTACCCATTCATTCCCTTTCTTTAGATATCCGCGTTTCTGTTGTAGAAACTTTATCACTTCTTGTTTGTCCATTTATTATGTATTTAAGTATATTAAGTGAACCTCCTATACTAGAGACCAAATCAGATGGATCTTTCGATTCATACTCATCAGGGATATATACATTTACAAGATTAAACTCTTCACAGATTTTACGTGCCATTGTTTGACCAGGATTATTAGGTTTATCATAATCATTGTCGTATAACACATATACTTCCTTAAATCTAGTTTGTAAGTCTTTTATTAATTTTTTATCAGGATTCTGCATTTCGCTTTGAAGGGCGATTGCGTTATATCCTGCAGTATAAAGACACATAACATCTTTTAAAGAAGAGGTAAGGAATACCATGTTCCCGGTATCAGGAAGTTGGTTTAGTCCTTGAATATCAGTAGATTTTACATTACTACTCCATTTAAACTTATCTCCAAAGGGAGAATAAATTTTGAAGCGATTGCCAAATTTATAGGCATAAGTAATTGATTTACAACTGAATCTGTTTCCGTTCACCCAGTAATGAGATATTGGTTCGACGTCAAAGATAACTAAAGTCTTCTTACTTATGAAGTATTTAGTCCAAAACTTTTCATCCTCTTGCGAAAACTGCCTACGTTTCTTTAGTATAAGAGTATGAGATTCTGTTATCTTAGGTTGTCGTTGCTTATATCCCATAGCACCCATTGTAAATGCTACTTCGGATGTTTGAGCATTGAGTTTTAAATTAAAGTCGCAATCTATAATGCGTAAAGCGGATGTAAAGTTACAAGAGAATTTATGTTGCACGTATCTGAAGCAGTTGAATGAATGATCTGAATGTCCAAAGTCTTTATATAACAACTTACCATTCCAGGCCACAATAGATGCAGTTGGTTTTCTATCAGGTCTTAACTCACTGCAGAAAGGTTTGTTTAGTTGTTTAAAGCTAGGGCAATAATACACAAAAATGTCATACTCAGTAATTTTACTAAGTATGACATCTGTGTGTAAATAATCTTCACTGCCTCGAGCTTCTATCATGCAAATGGATCAGCTTCTTCTACAGTTTGTCTTTCATTTTGAGGTTTCTCTGGCATAGTCCAGTCATCATCCTCATTTAAAGCATCTGGAGATACTAGATCTGCAGTTGGTGAATGTTCTCCCCATTTAAGATCTGCATTAAAGTCTGCATTGAATGTACCATAGTCATCCTTTAACATTTTAATAAACATATCATCTCTTTGTGGTTTGATTCTACCAAAGTACTTAGTATAAATAGTTTGATATTTATCATCTTTAACACCTACTAAGACTCTTACCATGTTCTCTTTTAACGCTCCTACTAAACTCTTAACTTCTTTAACGTTTCCATTAACGATGTCTTTGATAGTCTCATAAGATACTTTACCACCTGTAGCAACATTCGCCCAAGATTTAGTAAAATGAATTAAAGTTTCTTCTCCGATGTAAGCTTTTCTTTGTCCTTCAGCACTCCACCAGTCATAGTCAGGCCCATTATCATCTGCCCATGTAGATTGACCTGTTGAGTTAATCCATTGAAATTTACCACCTGCTTTAGTCTCTCTTACTTCATTAGAAACTAAAATATCTAACTTAGTAGTTAATTCTTCATTCTTTAACCAGAATGTAATTTTAGTACGATCACCAAAACTAGTTGATAGAGCATAACTTGGCTCTGTCTTAACATTGATACCTAATGCATGTAACTCATCCATTGTAGGGTTTACTGCAATTACTGTGAAGTTTGATATACCTGAGTATAACTGGATTCCTCCGCCTTGTACTACCTCCGTACTTTTGTTGCTTTCTATAGCCATTTTATTTAATTTTTATTGGTTTATAATTCAAAGGTGTCGAAGTCATCTTCAACAGTTTCTTCTACTTCCATCTCTTGTTCTTTAACTACTTCTAAAGTTTCTTCTATAGTAGGGGGAGTACCTAAATCATCCTCATACTCTGTCGGACTTAACATATCAATGATAGCTTCTTGTGTTTTCTGCATACTTTCATTAGCAAATGATACCTCTTCTATAGCGTCTGCTATACCCTCTTCTAAAGTTACTTGATTAGGATCTACCTCTTCTAATACCTCATCGATATTATCTACTTGGTGTCCTGAATCATCCATATCATCTATAAATGTAAATGATAACTTAGGAGAAGGTCTTCTACCCGCTAATTTAGGATTCTTAAAGATTCTATCTATTTCCCATTTTCTGATGTTATACTTCTCCATCATATCGCTTTTATTAAGCCCACCCTTAAGATCTGCGTCGATCATAGATGTGGTAATCTGTTTTGGCGTGTCGTTTGTGTTCACGCTCTGTCTGTTTTCAATCATGTTTGTTTAATGTTTTAATCTATAAATATTTCTGACCATTCTAAAGGCATGGTCTTACCCTTTAAGTGTTCACATCTACTACCAGCAACAATATCATCTAAAGAATCAAAACTAACCATAGTTATATCATCTTCTCTGTATATGTAACCAACTGCATCTGCATTTGCACAAGTTATTTGTTTGATCTTTCCGGTAAGGTCAATATCTTTGACTGCAACCTCTTTACCTTTCTTTTCAAGCATCTTGTCTTTTAAGTGTCCAACTAAGATTATATGATCCGCTAGTATACTCAACTTGTCTATCCATTTCTTATAGGCCATTCTTAAATATAAGTAGCCAGCGCCATTAGGCAATGCTAGAATTGACATACCAGGGTTCTTTGTCTCAAAAGTACTACCCATAGGAGTTTTCATATAAATTTGTTTACCTTCTTCTTCACACCATTCCTCTAACTTAGAGATAGTGTCGATAGCAATATATTTATATGGTCTTCCTTCCTTCATAATAGCTTGACCCAATTGGTTAAGCTCAGCTAAACTATTTACTTTTACTTTCAAAGCATCTACCATATCAGACCCATTTTCTAGGTCTATAATTAGACAGTTATCAAGTTTGGTTAATACAGAGGTCTTCCCTATTTTAGGGGCTCCATATATTATCATGTTCTTTGGCGATTTACGGCTAGCCTTTACCTTCTTCGTTGGTAATTTCATCATCGAATTTTTTCATATTGGTTAATAATTTGTCATTTTGTCCTTCTCTCTTTAAGTAATCATTTAACTGTGAAGCTAAAAACATACCAAATAATATACCTATCCCTAATACTACTATAAAAATTACTGTAGTGGTCATATTAAATCTTTCTTACTTAAGTTATTTTCTGTCATTATCTGATCTAACTTATTTTGTAGACCTGATGCAGTAGCAGAGGGATTTGTGCTTAGGCCGCTTAAACCTTTTAAAGTATGTCGTTTCTTTGCACTCTTTATAGACCGTGTAAGATTTTTACATATCTCAAGCACTTTAGTCTTTAATTTATCTGTCATTTTAATTATTTTTTTCTTTCATTAATTGTAAACGTACTCATGTCAGCTTCAAACGGTATCATACCTAGTAAACCATCTCGGTTCTTTTCAATATGCACTGCTAATAAACCAACAGGATCTTGTTGACAATATAAATCTGTTATACCATACAAATCATATGGTCTTTGTAACATCATAACAACGTGGGCATCTTGACCTATACTATCACCTCCGAATAAATCCGTTAGTAATGGTTGGTACTGTGCTTTAGCTCTATGTTCTTGTTCTATGTTTCTGTTAAGCTGTGATAAGAGTATGTTTATAACACCCATCTTAGCTTGCATCCACATACAACCTTTAGATAATCTATCTAACTTTTGTAGTTCATTATCCGCTTTACCGGCTACTAATCTACTGTGATCAAATACATTGATTATCATTCTATCAGGTAGTGCTGCTGTCATCTCTACACATGTCTCTTTAATATAGTCTATCGTTCGAGGTATGTTATTAAATAAGATAGGGTATTTCTTGTATACACTTACCTTTTCTTTATATAATTCAAACTCATCTTGAGACAATTTAGTTTCTACAGATAGTAGGTCTAACACTTGCTTCTTAACATCTTTAGATCCAGCCCTAAGTATTTGTTGATGCCCAGGCATTTCAAAACTCCAATATAATACTACTACCTTCTTAGTTACGTTAGTATCTAATAAGTCAAATATAAGTTGATTTGAAAATGCTGATTTACCTACTCCAGGTCTACCGGCTATGACATACATCTTACCAGGTTGTAATCCACCTAATAAGTTAGTGTTAAGGCGCTTCCATTTAGTAGGTAGTACCTTTCTTTGTCCTAACATTCCGGTTCTTACTTCGTTGACTGATGTTTCTACTGATTTCTTTATGCTGGAAAAACCCCTTGTTTTAAAGAGTTCTCGTAATGCGTGGTCTTTGTCCTGATTCTCCATTTTCTGTTTGATTTTGTTCGTTTAAGTCTTCGTATTTTTCCCATGTATGATTGTTAATCCACACCTCTAGGTTCTGTAAATACCCTAAATTGTGCTTATCTACTAACAATTGTTTATCTAAGCACTTCATAATATACCTGTGCTTTTGGGCGTTGTCGTTAATTACCCTCTTATATTTATCCTTAGCTTTTTGATTAGACTTAGCATCAGGATCTAGTGAGTGTAATACACGAACTCCCCGGTTAGGGGCATTGACTTTAAATGGATATGTTCCAACCAACTCTGCAAACATTGCTCCAAAATTGGATATGAAAAGATCGATGAACTCCTGCCTAACTACATGAGTTTGAGGGGATTCACCGAGCTTTACATAACCATTCTTCTGCAACTCTACTAAACTTGGTTTTAAATTAAGGTTGTTCAAATATGTAAAACCTTTCTTATACACAATATATAGATAAGTGTAATCATCAGCAGACATTTGAGTCTCTTGAAGTGTACTAAAATCTATTTTTATTTCCATGGTATAAAGGTTTCTTTTACAGCTGAACAGAACATTACCGCAAATATACTAAAATTTTTCATATAACGTATCTTTATTTAATTTTTATTTATAACCATGTAACACCATTGAGTTCCCATACTGCATTCTTTAGCCATTTTTCTTCTTGACTGTCTTTAATATACAATACATAAACCTTTCCTGTCTTACCTTCTTCCCACCTTATAAGCCTACCAACTCGCTGTATCATAGATAGTGCCTTAGACGTTAGCCCACACACTATACCAAGGTTTGCATTAGGTATATCTAAGCCTTGATTAAGAGCTTTGGTAGAACATAGTACGTTCACCTCTCCCTCTTTAAATCTCCTTAAAGCTTCTACCCTTTTTTTCTTAGTAATCTTACTGTGATATACCTCTGCTAGCGGCGCAACGCTTTTAGCTAGAGTGTCTGTGAATTCATTTAATCCCCCAAATGTAATGATTCTCTTATCTAGATTATCATATACAAGTTGTTTAAACACTTCTATCTTATTATGTGCTTTATCCACAATACTCTTGCGTTCTCTAATAGTCTTATAGAACCCTGCTGCATGAGCTTTAAGCTCATAACTAACATTAGGGCTCCTAAGAGCTGTCTTAGCAAACTCAAAGGCATTAGGATCTAAAGCCATCTTATGAGATACAAAGAGATTGTTCACTCTTTTGTACTCTCTTCGCTCTTCAGAGGTTAACTCCAAAGGCATGCAATAGATTTCATACGGCGCAACCAACTCTTTTTCTACGCACTCATCTAAACTAATTTCATATATAGTTGGAGCAAGCTTATGAAGTTCCACCTTATACCTTGGTTCTTCTGGTAAAGTGGCTGTCATACATAATAGCTTGTCGTATGTATTATATTTAAAGAATTTTCTATACTTCTCAGATAACCCAAGATGTATTTCATCACATATAACTATGTCATAATGTTTACTTCTAAGTTTATATGCTGACTGATAGCAGATGATTTCTACTCTATCTAAACAGTCTTTACATTCCCATTTATCAAACTCTTCTTTAAATTGATCTTGCAGCTGTATCGTAGGTACTAATACCAGAGCGCTAGTACCACCAAGAGTGTTAAGCACATGATTAACAGCCATGACGCCACACCTTGACTTACCAAACCCTGTTCCAGCGATAATGCTGCCACAATAATGATTAGCTGCCCAATTATTAAGAGCCAACCTCTGTTCTTTATCTTTTGTTTCATGTAATTTCATTTATTCTCGTTTCATTTTTAAATATTTCTCTATAGTCTTACGTATAGTAACTACACCTATACCAAGATCTTCTGACATACGCTCCATTGTATGATTGTGATTCCTATAAAAGTAATCAATTATAACACTATCTCGTTTGCTTAGGAAGACCGTTAGATCCTTCCCATTAACAGACTTCTTGAAATAGTTATATTGTGCATCAAATTCTTTCTCTTTAAATAGATCGTAATCTGATGTTTCAGTTTCTCCACTGTATTTCCACAATTGATCTGCAGTCTTTACAATAGGTCCATTATCTTTTTGCCATTGCTGTTCTTCTTCCATTTGCACAGCTACATGATGTCTTTCTTTCATAACATCTAGACTCGTGGTCCTGTATCTGGTGATAGGCCTCCTGAACGTGTTTTACCTCCATACTGGTCTGTAGTTGTTACAAGTTCTTTAAGCTTTTTATCTGCAACTTCTATTAAAACTTCTACTGCCCATATCTCTGCAAATCGTACTAACTGCTCTTCAGTGTACTCTTGCTTTCCTCCCGGATCAAATATTGGGTCCAACTCACTGATAATATCAGAGTGTAAGTATTCTTTTGCATCCATAATTTATTACGCCTTTGTTAGTGACAAGGTCTTTAGTCTTAATTTATTTATATGTTTTAGTACCATCCTCATCAAGGAAAAATGTACCGTTATTATCTGTTGCAGTATATCCACCTTTGCTAGTTACTGTACCATTTGAAATGTCTCCACCTGTAAGAGTATCTACGTTAGTCGTAGTTCCAGTCCCACTTAGTTTATCACCTGTTAATTCTTCAACAGTTTTAGCTGGCTCATCTGAATTCAACACCTTAAATACTTCTTCTGTCATATATTCTTGGTATTTATCCCAAAGTTCTTCCACCACATCCATCGGTGCTTCAGGAAATCTTTTTATTATAAACCTGCCAAAGTCTATACAAGTATCTTTAAAGTCTACATCTATTTTTAAGTCTTTGTAGCTATCTTCTGCCATAGCCTTAGCATCTCTTTTGTCCATATCTTTTATTTTAATTCTTGATTCGCGAATTGCACATTAATTGCACTATTTGCACATCTTGGTATCACAATTTGTGATTTCAAGTTTTATCTCCAATAAAGTGTTCATTACACTCAACAATATCTCCATATTTTTGTTGTTTCCATTTAACATTATAATGTGATTGTCTTGTAAATTAATGAATAAACAAGACAAATTATATGCATTTACATTCTTTAATGTGATTTTCACCTCCATTATATTTACTTGCATATAGTTTAAGTTTACTCCAGGGTGAGCAAGAGTATTAACCTTATGGCAAAAACGCCTTTATGCTCACCCCTTCGTAATGTTTATTTCTCCCAACATTTACTTACTGTTACTTCAGCCTTTAATAGGCCATTTGTTACTATCTCTTCAGCTGCTGTCTCCATTATTATCTTCATAAGTATAGTCCATTCATCTAAATACTCATTACTACATATAGTATCTATTTGATCATGCACAGTCATTACTAATTTAACAGGAGCATTACTAATAGCTATATGAGTACGCATTAATACTAAAGCACGCTTAGTCATATCTGCACTAGCTCCTTGAATAGGTGTATTCTTACTAGCTCTTTCAATTGATGAGAACTCTTGAGAGTTTTCTCTTGAGTTATACATCTTAGGGAACCAATTAGTAAACCATCTTCTTCTATTATAAGGAGGGAAGGTTTTAATATAACCAAACTTTGTACCAAAACTGCCAAGCTTATCCAAGAATCCTTTGATTGATGGGAACGCATTGAAATAGTCTTCAATTAATTGTTCAGCATCTTTCTTATCTATTTGTAGAGTATCAGCTAATTTGCTTGCACCCATACCATAAGCAAGACCAAAGTTAATAGTCTTAACGTTAGTTCTAAGCCTCTTATGTTCTTTACACTTACATTTAGACTTGTTCTTCATATACTCACAATCAGGTTCAGCCTGATCAGTCCACTTTGAACCATAAACCAACTCAGCACATACACTATGTAAATCTTTACCTTCTTCTAATGCTTGTAACCATACAGGATCTTTTGATCCAAATGCTATAACGTTTAACTCTTGTGAGCTATAATCAGCTGAGACATACTTCCAACCTTCTGGTGCTATAAAGCAATTACGAAAGGCATTATCTGCTGGTATCTGTTGCATATTAGGACGAGCACTACTTACTCTACCTGTGTCTAGTATTTGATTGAAGCTTGTGTGTACTCTACCATCAGACTTTAAACTTGATATAAACTTTGCCCCATAAGAAGAATAGATTTTCATCTGCTCTTTATATGTTATGTAAGTCTTAATCATCTTAAACTTGTTTACATACTTAGATATATCTTTACCATTTACATTAGTAAGCTTAGGTATAAACTGTTGAAATACATCTAGTACTTGTTTAGGACTTGTCCACTTAACATTCACTTGTCTTAATTCACTAACATCAGAGAATAAATCTCCTTGTATATGTGTAGGAATAAATTTAGTTAGTTGGTTGTCAGTTAATATATATTCATCTAACTCTGCTTCGCAGTCTTCAGCTTTGATAAGAGCATTTTCAGCTAATCCAAGCCATTTTTCTGTATCTAAATCTAAACCATTATATTCAATATCAGCAAATGCTAACACTGCTTCATTCTCTAAGTTTATTGTATTTTCTAATTTATGTAGTGCTGTGTATCCATCTTGCTTATTCTTTAAAGCAATTAAGAATTCAACATCTTTAGCTGCGTATACTAATTGAGGTACTGTGAAATCTCCTGTGTGTCCAATAAAACTAGACTGTTGAGTCTTATCCATTTGAATACCAAGGTTTCTTTCTAATGTATTTAATAGTGATACTGATAATCCTTTACCACAAGTTAATACTTTTTCTCCTAACATAGTATCATATACATTTTCACATTGTATATCAAAGCTAGACCTAATGAAGTTTACATCAAACTTAGCATTATGAAATATCTTTGTTATAGTTGTGCTTTCAAGTACTTCCTTTAGCTCTTGTATATCGTGTCCTCGAGTCTCTATTAAGAACTGTTTATCTTCATCTCCTATCTGAAATAGTATTACTCTGTCATCAGTGTAATCTAATCCAGTTGTTTCAGTATCAATTGCTAAGATACTCTTATCTTTACAATAAGATACAACCTCTTCCATGGTTACATGGTCGAAGTTGTCTCTTTGTAATCTATCATTAACTAGTTGTATAGTTTTATTTATTTCCATAATTTAATGTTTGAGGTTGTAGACCTTCCGAGTTACTGTTATTTAAGGTAGGTTGTTTAACACCAAACTGCATCTCAAATGTAGATACATTAGTAATTATCTTAGGTAATTTAATGTAGTGGGATATAACTCCTTGTGTACATTCTGACTTCCCATAGATAGGGAATAATATAGTTTGTTTAGACATGTTAGTTTTTAAATATAAACAAGAGTGAATGAATTAGAGGAAACATCCACCCTTGTTTAATTAAATGCTATGTTATAGCATCATACTTGTATCGAAATCTTCTACAGCTTCCATAGTCTCTGATGCAGCAAGAGTCTTAGAGTCTGGTTGTAAGAATGTATGAAGGTTATCTGTATCTTCATTAGTTTGAATAACATCAGTATTACTAAAGATGTAATCTCCTTCACTTGTAATGAAATCTCCGTCTTTTCCTTTTCTCTTTGCAGATTGCTCAAGATTATCAGCTTGCCATTCAGATGGCTCTGTAGTTTCTTCGATGATTACTCTGAATCTAGTTCCTTGATACTCTGGATTTAAGATATCTAACTCTAAAATTTCTCCTTTAGGAGTCATTTCCCAGTCAGCATCATTACCAAAGTTTACTCCAAATACATCAGATGCATCAGCAGGCTCAGCAGTTAACCAACATCTTCTAGCACTTGAACTAAATCTTTCGTCTGATTTGTTAAGTAAGCCTAAAGCACTCATTGGTTTAGTTGTAGCACTAATGATTTCTGCAAATTCTAAATGTATCTTGTTGTTTTTCACTTTTCTAGCATTTACTAATAAAGTGTCTCCTTTTTTAAGTGCATCTATTGCACTCTTGTTGTTTTGTCCCATGTTGTTTAATTGTTTTTATGGATTATTTTTGATGATTTAATAAAGGTATATCATCAACCTTTTATATTGTATCTTTGTGTAATACTATACTTATCTTATTATTTAGTATAAGTTTAATAAAGTCTAACATATTCTTTCGAGAGCCTTTTGCTTTGCTTATCTCCCAGTCTATTAGGTTTGTTAATCTAAATAAGTTCTTTACACTCATATTTGTAGTACATATCTTTTTGTTACGGATTTTAATGGTCATTTATTATGTAAGGTATTAGATAATCCTCCTGAATGCGTCGAGTATTAGTCATCAGGCGCATGCCTTTCCGTCTTATATCGTGGGATTATTGTGTTATTAATCGTGAGAGATACTGCTATTTGGGGATAAGTATAATGCTGCCTTACTTAAACCTGATAATAATGTAAGTTTAGTGTCATCATTATCATCTAATGTACCATCAATGTATGTTATAGCAGTTTTAAGTGCTTTTATCATATTTTGAGTAGGTCGTTCGTTTAACTTCTCGGTGGCATCTATTAAGTCTGCTCCTATACTATCTAATTGTGCAGTTAACTTAGTTATTTCCAAGTTCTTTGCTAATATCTTACTGTTTAGTTCCGTAAATTCTGACATTTGTCTAATTTTTAATTAATAAATTGTGTGCTCACTCTGCATTTCTCAACTAGGCTTGTGACCAGTATTGCTGCATTAAGCACGAGCTAGGGAGTTATCAACTCCAGAATTCAATCAATGGCCTTACGACCTTTACTCTCGACACATATTATAGAGTTCAACCTCTATTATCACATATTTCTATGCATTTAACACCCCACTACAGGATATAATATATTACCTAAGCTCAATGACGTGAACTATTATGGCAATCTTGTGTCATAAAACAATAGATTTATTCTATTATTGTTTATGAATTCTTATCAGTTTCTATTGTTAAATAGATGAAACTACTCACATTTGTAAGTAATCCTACGACTAGATGTCTAACTAATACCGAGATACCATTGTTTCCACTGGTACTATACTCGATTCTATCTCTAAGAGAGGCTTGCAAACCTCCCCTTGCTATCTTATTTGTAATATCTATCTGCAATATCTTTAGACTCTCCTATCTTTAAGTCTGTTATACATTCAATTATCCTAACTGTGCTTGACTTGCTAAATCTTCTACTAAGTTTTTTAGCAATATCATCTAATTGAGTACCACTAGTTTGATTTGCTAATATTTCTAAGGACTTAGCTATCCTTTTTGCTGTTGGTTCAGTCATCTCAATTATTTATTAATTACCACCTATGCTGTATTTTAGGCACATCAAATACTAAATGAGCATTATCATCCCAAGGTCTATTTGGGCATGATGTACTATCTTGTATTTGTGGTGTATCATATCTAGTTATATGTACATCTAACTCCTCTGATTCTATAACATCAGAGAAGTTATCTTGTTTAAGATACATATCTGTCGATACTATCTTATCTTCATAATTATATCTCATGACTTAATTATATCTTTTAATACATCTACTTGTGCTTGTAGTTTAGTGTTATTTGTTTCAAGATAGTGAACTAAGGCTTCTATTTTATATAGTAAGTCTTGAGGTACAACATAAAGATGCTCTCTATGTCTTATTATTTCTCGTTTTAATTGATTTCTTTCTAGTATATTCATCTCTTTATTTATGTTTAGGTAATGATTAGTTCTTTGTATAGTTTATTTATTCTTGTTTCTTCATCATCATTTAAACCCGCTGAATTCTCTTTAGTATGACTATCTTGAAATATACCTAATTGATTCGCATCATGTAAATGTTTGAGTAAACAGATTATTGTTGTGTAATGATGATGACATATTTCAATTGATTTTGAATCACATCCATCAGCATTAGGAACATCACAACAAATAGCTTTAGCTAGTTTTGTTAATGTTACTCTAGGGTCATCCCATTTTGCATCAAATCTTGTATTACGGTCTATGCTTTTTTTACTCATGTCTTTATCTAGTTTAATTAATGTTTATGCACTGTACCAATGAGAGCGCATTTCATACTCCAACTCAAGTGTTTCTTGTTTATGTTTGCTAATTCTATTATATTCTTTATCTGTTAAAGTTATTTCTTTATAGTCATCTGGATAATCTGTGCAAAGTTTCTTATACTCAGCAATGCATGAAATACCTCTATTTTCTAAAAGAACTATATTATCTAAGAAACTTGTTTCTATATCCTCTATTAATATTGCTTTTTTTGCCATATCTTTATTTAGTTTAATTAGGTTGTGTTGTTAATGGTGCTTTCAGATTACTCTTAATCACACCATCATCAACTATTTGTTTAAAAATAACAGGTCAGCAGCTGTTTTATTGGTGTCACATTCCCATTATTGGGCACCACTACTGTTCGACACCAACTCTAGATGGTTATCACTAACCGTTGGGCTTATTGTTACACCTGTTATTATGTTATGTGGTTATATAACAACTCTACCGTTACCTTTAGCATAAAGCATAATCAGTAATCATTTATCAATAGATGTTGTTATATAAGTGTTATTAGTATTGAGAGTCCATCTCTTCAATTTGAGCATCACGAAATCTCCCCATAATACCAGTTAATGGTTTCTTAAGAGGTTTGTTTGGAACTAAAGCTTGTAAGATTGTATTAATAGCTGTTAATTCTTTTATCTTTAGTTCAAGTAAAGCTATCTCATGATCTTTGTTAGCTCTCATTTTACCAGTAAACTTAACTTGATCTTTACAAGCTTGTCTAAAGTAGTCTGTTTCAGTCATAGTTTTATATTAAAGGGGTTAAAAAGACTACCCATATATACTATGGATAGTCTTAAAGTTATTGTTATTATCATCTTGCCAATACATAGTATAGATACCATCAGCATCTGTTGATGATTGGGATATGAAGGTTAGTTCTTGATTGTTAAATCGTGTATCCGAAAGGAGTAATCTTTCCATAGTGCTATAGTATTATAATGAGATTAAATTGATGAAGAGTTAAATGGTGTGTTAAACGACCGTATAACCTCTCGCTTATGCATTCGAACACAAGCAAGAGGAAAACAAAAAGGGGTTATTTATCCCCTTTTCTTAAAAGGACTAGTCCTTTACTGTCGTTCTTATACCAATACTCTTCGATAGTTGGTATACCATCTTTACTCTTCATAGTGATGATAACTTTAGTGTTGTTATCATACTCTATAATGTCCATTGCTGTTTCCATAATTCTCTAATTTTTATAATTAAAACTGGTTGGGGACATCCCAACTCTAAAGAACAATGGGGGTTTAGTTTTGAGGAGGTTCACACGTTCAGAAACAAATCTTAAAATTTTTCCCCCTTTTATTTTTTTATTGGTTATTTTTTATATCTTTGCAGTCCAATATTATCGTCCCTTGGTAACCAAAAATGGGACTAGACATCGGATTTCGAACTCTAAATAAGAGGGAAATTTTCTCCGGTAATTGGAAAAAGAGTAAGATATAAACTCTGATTTGGATAGAATGCACACAGGTACGTGCGGTGAATTAACATCAAGATCACTATCCATGGGTCCCCCCTGAAAAGAGGAGCACTGTCAGAAGGAAATTCACACTTGAAACTAAAGCCACAAGGGGGTGAACTATATCCAATTTAGAAATATGACAAAGTATAGATGTACTTGTAAAGAAACAAGAGAACTTAATAAGATGACGATGGTAGTTATTGATGATAAGGTAAGGATTAAAGAAGCCTTATGTAAGTGTGGAGAATATATGGAGGAAGTTAACCAGGAGTTTGGAGGTTTCCCATCACTAATTCGAACCGAACCTACATTAAGTAAAAAATAAATCTAAAAAGATTTGGTATTATAAAGGAATTATTTATATATTTGCACCAACTAAAATATATATATAATGAAATTTACACCAAACAATCATTGGGTAGTCCTTCCAGACCCAACAATCACAGAAACAGAGTCAGGAATCATCTTAGATGAAGCTACTTCTATTCAGAACGCTAAACGTTCGAATATATTAGAGGTTTTAGCAGTAGGTCCAGCATGCACATTCTGCAAAGTTGGGGATACGGTTATGATAGACCCTAGAACAGAAGCTGTAAAATGTAGGATAGATGATACAGATATGCTATTAGTTGGGGAACACCAATTATTAGGTAAGTGGTAAGTGGTACTGTCACTATAACTATAGAAGATTATCATGCTTTTATAGATCAAGCTATAGACGTTAAAGAGAAAGAGGGTAAGTTAACCTTAGCCGCTAAAGAACTGCAAGTATTCTTATCATTTATCTGTGATCAGGTAGATATGACTAAGCATATAGAGTCTTTTAACAAACAATCTACAAGATCATCTATAGAATTTATTAATGGGAGGGCTCAAATCAAATTCAAAGGTGATAAGACTACTAAATAAATTACTATACATAAAACATAGGTTAGGATTCCATAATAAAAAGTGTAGAAGGCGTATATTCACTACGGAACAGGATTATCTATGTTTAAGGACTGGAAATTCACATAAAAAATTTACATTATGACCTATTTACAACATTTAAAGAAGACAGACAATTGTGTAGACATACGTTGGATTGTTAAATACACTAAGAAAGGTAGAGTAAGAGAAGTAAAACAAATATATAAACCATCAGAGTATTATGCTATGAACTTACATAGAGGTAAAAATGCAAGACCTTTACATAACAAGAATGCCCTGATTAAAATTTTAGAAGATGAAAAAGAAAAGAGTAACCATAAAAGCTAATACTACTTATAAGTATCTACAGTTATGGAATGGTATATTCAATTTAACTGAAAAGGAGCTAACGATCTTATCGTGCTTTATAGATGTTAGGAATACTTTAAACGTGTCTAGCCTCTGTGGTATAGATAATAAGAAAGAAGTAGCTAAGCTATTAAACATTAAAGACCCTAATACATTGAATAACTATGTAAAGAGGTTTAAAGATAAAGGTGTTATTATAAAATCGGAGAACATATACCTGTTATCACATGTATTAGAACCTGAAACAGAACAAATAATAATAAACATTAATAAATAATGGAAGATTTAGAAAGTTTCTATGGCCTAGTAGTTTCATACTTTGATTTAGAGGAGTATGAATTAATGGTTGTACAAGATGGAGAAGGAGAATTAATAACATTAAAAGTATTATACAATGGAAGATAAAAAAGAAGATGAGGAAAATAAATATGTAAAACCACCTACGACACTACAAATGATAGCTTCATTTATTAAAGACTTTGCAGTATACCTTAAAAACGGAGCTCAGAATGTTTCTATAGGAGATTATAGACAACGTCTTGGAGCATGTAATGCATGCCCTCATATAAATAAGGAGCATATGAGATGTAATTTATGTGGTTGTATGGTAGAGCATAAGGCTAAGTGGAAAAATACTACATGCCCAGACACACCTCAAAGATGGACACCTCAAACACCTAAGTATCCTACTAATGAGTAAAGACTTGATAATCTATAAGATAGCTAATAAATATAACCTCCCATTAAAAAAAGTAAAGAGTATAGTAGAAGCTCAATTTGATTATGTATCAAAGATTATGAAGAAAGGGGATTTTGAAACAATACGCTTACCTTATTTTGGTAAATTCTCTGTTAACCCTAAGAGGGTAGAGCATTTAAATAAATTAAAAACAAAATGAATCTAGTAACAGCGCGTAAAACGTCATGTGATCACTGTACTACATATTGTAAATGTAAAGTATGTAAGAGAGAGAGGTTATTAATAAGGTGTGAGTGGTATATACGAAATATTGTAACTGGGTTTAAAACTATGTTTCAACGTAGGCCTAAACGGAAAGTCGTAAAGGTGAGATTAAGTGAAATATTCACCCATAGTACATATGATACTGCTGATAGTAAGTACGAGTGGGGGATATTAGAGAAGACTATTAGGAAATATGGTTTAAAAGAACCTATTCATCTTATCCCAATACTAGAAGTAACTCGTGTGGAAAATGTAATAGACGAAGAGTGGATATTGAAATTGGTAAATGGATACAAGTATTTCCCCCTAGATGGGCAACATCGGACAGCGGTATTAAAATTTATACATTTAAACGACCCATTAGCATTAGTAGATGCCTGTATTATAGAGCCTAACCATATAACTGATGTTAGTAAATGGGAACACGATCGATATCCTAGTGATCACAGATACTTCACGGCTTTCTATACTCCTGATACTTGGGATCAGAAAACAGATTATGCTGCAGTAATTCATGAACTAAACCAAAGATAAAAATGAGATTAACAGATGATTTAATATATATAAAAGATGGTAAAAAAGCTATGCCTAGTGCATATGCATGTACCATCCTGGAATTCAAAGGATTACAAACTGATGAACTATCTTTTGTATACTTTATGGTGGATCATAGATCTCCATATGCAGTTTATGAATGGCAACAACGTATTATTGAAGTAAAAAATAGTATCTTTGGTGAAGAAAATAAATGGGAAGCATCAACTAAAGTCTTAGCAGCATGTGCTAAGTATGATAAACTAATAGAAACCTCAGCGGTAAGGTTATTAAAAGCAGCGAGAGAATCTATTGTGAAATTAGAGAAGTACTTTAGATTTATAGATTTACATGAAATGGATGATAGAGGTAAACCTATTTATTCTGCTAAAGACCTTATATCTAACTTAGAAAAGATGGGGAAGGTAGTTGATGGGTTGACCAAGTTAGAAGAGATAGTAAAAAGAGAAGAACAAGCTGCTAACACTAATAGAGGTGGAGTAGAGGTAAATAAATATAATATGTAATGGATTTTTTAGAAGAGATAGAATTATACAATAGTGCAATGGATAATGCATATAATCTAATCACAGGTAAGATTGATGTGGATGATATGTTTATAGAATTCGATGAAGGAGATGATGATGCTCTGTTACCATTACCATTTAACCCCTTTATGTCAGAGAAATATTCCAATGCTCTTATAGATGTAGTTATAGAACACTTTTCTCATTATGAAGAGTATGAAAAATGTGCGGAGTTAGTAAAGATAAAAGAAATTAATGTTAAAGAACACTAACAGGGTTAGAGCAGCAGCTTTAGAGTTCTTAGAAACAGGTATGTATACAACAGCTATACCTGGAACTAAAGACTATTTTGAGTTTTGGGATAGAGAGAAAAAAAGATGTTTGTATGGGTATACGATTGATGACTTATCAGTCACAGGATTCCATTACTTCTATTTAAACTACTGTCCTATAGATAGAGCTATAGATGAAATTCTTCCTGATGGCTCAGTACAATCACGACGTGAAAGAACATTCCCAGCATTCTATGATGGTGATTATTTATATTTTCATGAGATAGATAAAGCGAGATCTAATAATAAACATATGATAGTTCTAAAAGCTCGTCGTAAAGGGTATTCATATAAAGCTGGATCTATGTTAGCTAGGAATTATTTCTTTATAAGGAACTCTAAGAACTTTGTATTTGCAGGACAGAAAGAATATTTAATTGGTGATGGACTCTTATCTAAAGCATGGGAGTTTTTATCTTTTATAGATGATCATACAGCATGGGCACAACCAAGACTTAGAGATAGAGAGATGTCTAAGATGTCTGGGTATAAGAAGAAAGTTAATGGTGTAGATATTGAGATGGGGATGAAATCTCAAATCATAGGGGTGAGTCTTAAAGACAACCCAGACAAAGTCAGAGGAAAAGCCGGAGAGTTGGTTTTCTTTGAGGAAGCTGGTTCATTCCCTGGACTACTCAAGGCATGGGAGGTAACAATGCCAACCATGAGGCAAGGATCTAAAACATTAGGTATGATGGTAGCCTTTGGTACAGGTGGTACAGAAGGAGCAGATTTTGAAGCTATGGAAGAAATATTTTATAATCCTGCAGCATATGATTGTATGGAATATGAAAATGAATGGGATGAAGGAGCCATGGGTACTAAGTGTGGGTATTTTATACCTATACAAAGAAACTTAGATGGGTTTATAGATGAACAAGGAAATTCATTAATGTCATCAGCTATAGAGTATGAAGAAGGTGCAAGAGAGAAAAAGAAAGGTGCAGCAGATCATAAATCTTTAGATCAGTATATAGCAGAGCACCCATACTCTCCTCAAGAAGCTACCCTACAAGTTACGGCAAATCTATTTGATATAGGATCTTTACAGGAACAGTATAATAAGATTAAAGCTAGTAATTTACATTCTGTAGGTACTGCAGGAGATTTTAGATATGATACTAAAGGACAAGTTAAGTTTACTATCAATGGAGATAATAGACCAATATTAAAATACCCACATAGAAAGGATGATGCTATAACAGGTACTGTAATTATATATGAAGCTCCTTATAGGAATACAGTTGGGCAAGTACCTAGAAATCTGTATGTAATTTGTCATGATCCATATGGACAAAATCAATCAGCTGATAGTTCTTCTTTAGGGAGTGCATATGTTTTAAAATTACCTAATAATCTTTCTAAACCAGATGATATTATAGTAGCTAGTTATGTTGGGAGACCTAAGACGACGGATGAGTATAATAGAAATCTATTTATGCTAGCAGATTATTATGGGTGTAAGATAGGATTTGAGAACGATCGAGGAGAAGTTATAGCTTATGCTAAACGACATAGAAAGTTACATAAGTTACAAGAAGAATTTGAGATGTTGGATAAAAAAGAATTAAGATCTAAAACTGTGAAACGACAATATGGGATGCATATGACAGAAGCTAGGAAGAGGCAAGGTGAATTATATATTAGAGACTGGTTAGTTTCTCCTAGAGGTAAAGATGTTGAGGGTGTACAGTCTTTAAATCTTCATAAAATATATGATCCCGCCTTATTAACTGAGCTAATAAAGTTTAATCATAAAGGCAATTTTGATAGGGTGATGTCATTAATGATTGGTATGTTCCATACTAAGGAGTTGTACAATGCAGAGATTAAAGATATACTAGAGGACGGTGCATCTAACGACTGGTTTGATAGAATGTACAACTAGTGATATATTATAAGTATAAGGGTAATATTTACTCTTATAGTAAAAACGAAGGTAAAATTAACTAATTTTGTAAGCTATGGGATACGAGGGAATACCAAGACAGAAACTGTCTATAAGCAAGAAAAATAAGGAGTGGGGGGAAGCTTGTGTAGAAGCTTATATTAATTTATCAGGGAATGGTTATACACTATCATCTCGAAAAGATGATCTACAGAAATTATATGATATGTATAATGGAGTAGTAGATACTGGTGATTATAATTTAGTATTAAAACCTTATGGAAAAAGTCGTAAGAATTTTCCATCAGCCTTAAGGAATTACCCAATTATAAAACCTATTATAGATTTATTATTAGGGGAAAAAACTAAGAGACCATTTAACTTTACTGTATCAGTTCAAAACGCAGATACTGTTACAAGGAAAGAAATGGCTAAACAAGAGACGTTGTATAGAAACTTACAACAACGATTTGTTAATGCTGCTAATAAAGCAGGAGTTGAGACAGGAATAGATACTCAAGAAGTTCCAATGCCGGAACATGTAGCCAACTTATTTGAGTCTTCATATGTAGATAATAGAGCTGTTATGGGGCAGCATGCTATGTCGTATATAGAACATCATCAAGAAGTAAAAAGAAAATTAGATAAAGCTTGGTTTCATTACTTAGTTTCTGGGGAGTGTTACACACACCGAGGAGTTCGACATAACGAACCTTTCTATGATATCCTTAATCCTTTAAATGTAAATTATGATTTAGATCCGGATTTAGAATTTGTAGAAGATGGTGACTGGGCTTCAGTTACTAAGTTTGTACATGCAAGTACTTTAGTAGATCATTACTTTGATGTACTAACTGATAGTGAAATGTTAGAATTAGAATCTCCTACTCACTCTGGAAGTGATATTGGATTCTTAGCATCAATGAATTCTAAAGGAGCCAACACACAAGACTCACGATTAATTGAAGTAGTTATAGTATATTGGAAATCTAGAAAACGTATAGGATTTTTATCATTCACAGACCCTGAAACTGGAGAACCTGTTGAAGAGGATGTTGAAGATGGATTTAAAATGCCTAAAGAACTTAAAGAAATAGGAGCTAAGTTAGAATGGATATGGGTTAATGAAGTATGGGAAGGGACTAGGATAGATAATAAATTCTATGTGAATATCAACCCTATTAAGAATCAAAGAACATCTATGGAGAATCCATCTTTATGTAAACTACCTATTAATGGTAGAAGATATTCTGATGTGAATAGTGAAAATATTTCATTAGTATCTTTAGGTATACCATTTCAAGTTAATTATAATATCTATAAATATAGGTTAGAACTTGCTATAGCACGATCTAAAGATATAGTTGCTCAGTTTGATATTAATATGATCCCTAAGAAATGGGATATGGATAAGTTTATGTACTTTGTAGAAGGTACAGGTATTGCTTGGGTAGATTATAATAAAGAAGGAGTTCAATTATCACCTCAACATCAGTCTGTATTAGACATGTCTATTAAAACTATAGAACAATATATAATGTTATTAAATTCTATTGTTGAAGAATGGGAGAAATTATCAGGAGTTACTAGACAAAGACAAGGTCAGATAGGAAGTTATGAAGGGAAAGCTGCTTCTCAACAAGCTATCGTACAGTCCTCACATATTACAGAAGATTTATTTAAAAAATTCGCAGGAGTCGAACAAAGAGATATGCAAGCACTATTAGATTATTCTAAAGAAGCTTGGCATGGAGGTAAAAAATCTGCTTATATGATGCCTGATGGTGTAACAGAATTTTTAGATATAGATTCTATAGAGCATATGGAATCTAACTATGGTATATTTATGACTGATGCAGGTAAAGAGAAAGATAAGATCGATGGTATAAGACAGTTGTCTCAAGCTATGGTTCAGAATGGGGTTAAGGTATCTGCTATAGCGGAGATGATGGATGCAGATAGTTTCCCTCAAATCAAAGCTAAGATTAAACAAGCAGAGAAGAAGCAAGAGGAATTAGAGAAAGCACAACAAGAAGCTGAACAACAACAGCAACAAGCTCAATTAGAACAGCAAAAAGAACAGATGGCTCAAATGGCTGCAGATGCTGAGAAAGATCGTGAAACAAAAATTAAAATTGCAGAGATCCATGTAAGTGGACAAAAAGAAGGAGCGCAATTAAATATGCAACATGGTTTACAAGAATTAGAATTAAAAGAGGAAGAACTGGATATTAAAGAAAAGCTAGCTAACGAAGAAATAAGATCTAACAAAGCTGATGAAGCGATTGATAGGGAAAAGATAAAAGCTGACATTAAACAAACTAGAATAAGTAAAACGGATTCTAATAAGAAAAAAGATTAATGTCAGGATTATCGTCTCAAGAAAAGTTAGATATAATTAAAGGATCTCTCACAGGGGAGGTAGATAAACCTGCCTTCCTTGCAATACAAGAGGCTGAACAACTGCTTATGGAGGAAGCTGAGGAACAAGCTAAATCTCAAGCAGGGTCTGAACAGTCTATAGAACAACCAGAAGTAGCTTCTACTGGAGGACCCGTTACAAACGGACCTCAAGTACCGCATCCTTCCCAGGGATCAGCACAACCCCATTTAGTTAATTCTGCATCCTCTATGGATATCGGATTTAATCAAGCAAATGGAACCTCTAGGGGAGCTACTACTCTGGGTACTCAAGGAACTTATAAGAAAGGAGGACTCTTTAAATATTATCACGGAGGCGAACATAAGAAAGAATCAGCTAATAACCACGGATATTCTCGTTCTCAAACAAAAGTTAAGAAAGGAGATAGACCTGATGCTACTTCAATACCTTTATGGGATCAAGCTAAAGGAGCATTTCAGAAAGCTGCTGGATCTTATGGGCAAGCCGGACAATCTTATATGCAATATTTTGGGAATGCCTTATTACAGGGTACTGGTTTAGTTAAAGAGAATGAATCTTATTTTGATGTGGATGAGAAGGATCTTCGCTCAGATGAATTAGCATCATATAAATCAATGTTAATACAGAATCTTAATAAAGGGAAAAAAGGAAAATTAGATTATAGAGATTATAGTAACAACAGTGCAATCACTGAGGCTGGGTCATCAGAAAAGGCTAGACTTCAATTAAAGAAGAATGCTGGGTCAACAATATTAAAAGATAATACTTTCCTAGGTGGGAGTAATACTACAAAAGAAGCATTACACGGATTAACAGGAAATGCTGCATACACTATAGATGATAAAGGTAATGTACATGTTCAGGATAATTATGACTTTAACTACTCACAAAAAAATGTAAAAAAGTCTGGAACTACAATAGGTAAGATGTGGGATATATTCAGTAACTCTAAACAAGAAGGTTTTTATCAAAAAGCTCATGAAGTAGGAGATAAGGTTAAATCTAGATTACCTGTGGATATAGCTTTAGGATCAGCAACTGATATGGGGTTATCAGAAAAAGAGATTAAATCCTTAACGAAATATAATGCAAATGCTTCAGGAATTAAAAAAGTAGGGACATGGGATCTAATTAAAAGAGCTACTGGATTTAAAACTGGGGGGTTTAAATATCAAGATGGAGGATATAAAAATTATGAGCTACCTAAACAAGAAAAAGTAATGTCATATGAGGAGATGTTAAGGAGACAACGTTTTCAAGAATCTAGTTTTGACCATACTGCTGTAAGTCCTAAAGGAGCTACAGGTGTTGCTCAAATAATGCCTGACACTTTAGATTATGCTAAGATGAAGGGGTGGGTTCCTAAGAGTACTACTATGGAGGATGTTAAAAAGTTTGACCTAGCTGAGAAGATTCAAGTTAATTATATGAATAATCTACTAGATAGAGATTGGATTAAAGGAACTGAGAAAGTTAAGAGAGCTAAAGCTCTAATAGCGTATAATTGGGGGCCTGGACATACATTTAAGAAATTAACTGAATTAAAGAAAGATGGAGTAGATATATATTCTGATGACTTAAGTTGGTTATCCCACTTTAATGACGAAAGTAAAGAGTATGTAGGACGTATTTTACAAAATAAAGGAGACTTTGGAGCGCAATACAAACAAGGTCTTAAAAATAACATACCTAAAAAGATGAAGAAAGGAGGCACATATAAGTCATAAATGTTATATAATAAAGAAACCTTTAAAAAATATAAGAAGTATAAAAAATATGAATATATTTTGTACTTTTGTAACTTAAACCAATAAATATATATATAGATATGAATGAACCAAATGACAAAATCCAGCTTGACGACATCTCCTTTGATGACGTTCTGCAGGATGTACTTCCTTCGGACGGCTTGGCAGAGTTAGAGATTGATGCCCCAGAAGAAGAAGTAGATGAAGAAGAAGTAGACGAATTCCTAGATGCTAACTCTGAAGATGAAGAAGGGGATGAAGATGATGAGGAAGATGAGGAAGATGAAGATGAAGATGAAGACGAGGATGATGAGGGAGAAGAAGAAGAAGAAGAAGATGAGGGAGAAGTTTACGATGCCTCAGTAGTAAATGAAATTCTTTCAAACCTTGGGTATGATCCTACTAATGAATATGAAGATACTGCTGATGGGTTAACAAAAATGACTCAGGAAGTAGCTTCTAAATTAGCTGATGAAAGGATTGATGATTTATTAGAAGAGTATCCTAATGTGAAAGCACACCTAGAGTATGTTATGAACGGAGGAGAGTCTAATACTTTTCTAGAAGCTAATCACAAAGAAGGGGATTATGATCTGTTAGAAATCCGTGAGGATGATATTAACACTCAAAGAAATGTCTTAGGTAACTATCTACATTTAAAAGGACATGATAAAGATTTTATTAATGAGCTTTTAGAAGATTATGAAGATAATGGGAAGTTACTTAATAAAGCTACCTTAGCTAAGGATGCAATGTCTAAGTATCAACAGGAGCATAGAGAAAAGATACAAGAGGAGCAAAGACAAACGACTGAGCAGCAAACCGCAGACAATAATGAATTCTGGTCTGGCGTTGCAAATACCATACAAGACTCTAGAGAGTTTGCTGGTATAAAAATTACAGAGAGAGAGAAGAAAGATTTTTATAATTATATTTCTCAACCTGTAGATAAGGCTGGTAAGACCCAGCGAGATGTAGATCATTTAGAAGCTGATATGGATGTTAAATTAGCTATAGATTATCTAATGTACAAGGGATTTAATCTTGATGAAATTGTAGGAACACGAGCTAAAACTCGAAGCACTCAATCTTTAAGAGACAAAATCTCTCGAAACGAGGAAGATTTAAAGAGCACCAAAAGAAAAAGACGTACAGTTAAAAACGTTGATTTCGATGATTTAGATCTTTCTATTTAATTAACCGACAATACGCTGGTCAAACAGCTTTTTGTATAACTAAACTTAAAAATAAATAAAAATGAACGGAACAAACATTACTGTGCAAAAAAATCATTACAATGATGCACAAATGACAGATATGAACAGTCTGTCTAACGCTTTAATGTCCAAGCCTACTGAGCTTTCTCCTATCATTACTCATCTAGCTGGTAAAGATGATAAACGTTTTCCACTATCTTTCTTAACTGAAGGTGTTGGTAATGTGAAATCAATCGATAGATTAGAGTATGAATATAGAGTAAAAACTCACACGCTTAAGACAAGACCTGTAGCTGTAGCAACTGCTGGTGCCTCTTGGGGTGCTGCTGGAGCAACTTTTACATTAACATTTCCAGATAAATGGTTTGTATTCCCTTACGTATTAGTAAATGCGGTAGGAAATCAAGCTAGAATCATGGCTGAACCTATTCAGGTTGGTAGTGACTGGCAATATATGTGTCAATTAATTGACCCTGCTGGAGTAGCTATCACTATTGGTGGTGCTGTTGGAGATTTATGGGCTCAAATGTATGCACCTGTAGGAGTTGACTTCTCAAGAGGAAACGCTTCTAACTGGGAAACTCCAGGAAAGGTACGTAACAAAATTGGTACTGTAAGAAAGTCTTACCACATGTCTGGTAATGCTAAAGATTTTGTAGCTGAATTTACTTTACCAACGAAAGGAGGGAAGTCAACTAAGTTATGGATGGACTACGAAGAGTATACTCACATGTTAAACTTCAAAGAAGAATGTGAAATGTACTACTGGTACGGACAAAAAACTTATGATGCTGCTGGACAGACTCATATGAAAGATGAAAATGGACAGCCTGTTGTTGTTGGTCCTGGTCTTTTAGAACAAATTATCAATAAGGATACTTATTCTACTTTAACAGAGAATAAAATCAAAAACATTATTGGTGACTTATTCTATGGTATGACTGATGCATCTGCAAAACAAGTAACACTGTACACTGGTACAGGTGGTGCAAGAGAGTTTGATGAAGCTCTTAAATCTCATTTCAACGGAGTTAACCAAGGTTGGAAAGTTGGAGGTGAGAACAGATTCATTACAGGATCCGGGAGATCATTAGGTTTAACTGGTTACTTTACAACTTATGAGCATGTAGATGGTCATACTGTAAATGTAGTTAAGTTACCATTATTTGATCATGGACCTGTTGCACAAGCACGAGCGAAACACCCAGTTACTGGATACTCTTTAGAGTCTTACAGAATGGTATTCGTTGATCAATCTAACTATGACGGCCAAAATAATCTTCAAATGATCTCTAAGAAAGGTCGTGAAATGATGAGATGGTGTGTTGCAGGATCAGTAGTGCCTAGAGGATTTGATGCTACTTCTTCTAGAGCTTCTGATGTGGATGGTGCTTCTGTACACATGTTGAAAACTGCTGGTATTGTATTGAGACGTTTCGATACTTCACTAGACATTCAATGTGTAGCGTAAGGCATTAACGTGCGTCTATATATATTGGTTTTTAATTAGGGTTGTGGGGGAGTAATCCCCCATAACTTTGGTTAAATAATTATAGGGGAGTTATTCTTTACACCCGACTAATTTAAACTTTAAAAGAACATTATTATGAAAAGTAAAAAAGTATTCCTTAGAAGAAAAGAAGTAAACAATCATTTACCTAAAGAGGTACAAGCTGAGGCTGTATCCAAGTTAAGTAGTGTATATGTAAATCGTCAACCTTTAAAAGCGTTTGATCCTGAAGATGAGGACAAATATTTAAAAGGGATTTTAGATGTTAACCCTGATCATGTAGATTGGCCTAAACACTCTAAAATATTTTGGGCGGAATTGTCAGTACCTGTAGGATTTACAGGTGTTGAATTAGAAATTGGTATGGATAGTAAGGATCGTCCTATCAGTATTTTGGATTTTATTAAGTATAGATTTGCTTTAAAGCATCCACAGGTAGCTCTAACAAAAGAAGAAATGGATAAAACTACAGGCAAACGATTCTATATTCAAGATCTCTCAAGAGAAGACTCTACGAGAAATAATGAAATACAAGTATTGAAAGACTCCGATAAAGAATTCATCAAGTTGTCAGCTGATCCAGTTGCAATGAAAAGAGTGTTAAGAATATTATCTAATGCTAATCCTGATATTTTATCAGCAGAGCAGATAGAAAATAATCTATACGCGGTTAAAAGCGCAGATCCTAAGAAGTTCTTAAGGATAGCAACAGATACAAACCTAGCTGTTAAAGCAGATATTGAAGAAATGGTTTCGTCTGGTGTATTAAGAAGAATTGGTAATCAAGTTATCTTTATTGATGAGGTTATTGGTGAAACTTTAGAGGATGCGGTAATTTTTATGAAAAACAAAAAGAACTCTGGTCAATTAACGATCATGAGAGCTAAACTAAAAGAACTAGCATTATAAAATGACTATAGGAGAGATGCATATAGCAATTCAGCTTGGAGTGGATAAAATAAATTCATTCCAAGCTGATATGTTATTACCGGAAGAGATTGATATAGAATTAAATCAAGCTCAAATTAAATATATTAATACTAAGTATGGTAAAGGGAATAAATATCAAAAAGGATTTGAGGAATCTCAAAAACGAATTGATGATATTAGAACTTTAGTTACAGAGGCAAATTTAGTTGCCACATACAAAGAACAATTGGATGCTAGAATCTTTGTTGATTCTGTAACTCTTCCGGATGATTATATGTATTTAGTTAATTCTAGATCTAACCTTGTGTTAAACCTAAACTGTACAAGCTTCATAGGAACTGTTACAAATACCTATGGTACAACTAGAGTATCAGCAGCACCAGGTACTTCTACAGAGCAAAGAAAAGTTAATAAGTTTGTTCAATTAGATGATCTTTACACAATGTTAAAAGACCCATTTAATACAACAACAGATGATAGACCACTATATACTGTAAGAGGCAATCAATTAGACCTATACACTAGTGATATATTTATAATAGACAAGGTAAAAATAACATATATAAGAATACCTGCCGAGATTTCATTATCTTTGGCGGTAAGCTGTGAACTACCCGACCACTCTCATAGAGAGATTGTGGACATGGCTGTGGGTAGTATTTTGGAAACCATAGGGGATCCAAGATACAAAACTCATGAAATTGAGGTAAATAAAAATGAATAAGTAATAAAAAAAATTTAGAAAAAATGACAAAACAAATAATTTTTGGAGATGATGTAAGTAATGTTACCGCAAACGGTATCGCATTTGTTGACCAAGCGGGGGCTTTATTAGCAACTCCAGCAGCTGTAATTGCTGCAAAAATGTTTAGAGTTGAAAGAGTAGGAAGCATGGTAAAATCTCCTTGGATCAATCAGAAAGATATCACATCTGTAAGTGTAGGAACTGGAGCTGCTGCTGTAGCTGAATCTTTTTCAGTAACTTTAATTGAAGATGCTGCTGCAACTGAAGATGGTACTTTTAAACTAATCAATGTAGCATCAGGGTATGAGCCTTTTGGAAGAGCTAGTTTTGAAATAGCTGTTAATGGTGCTGCTAATACTATAGCTGTAGCTTTAGCTGCTGCTATTACTGCTAACTTACCAAGTTGGGTAGCTTCTGCTACTGCTCCTGGAGCAGGTGTATTAACTATCGTTGGTAAAGCTTATGCTGGAGGTATGACTGCTGCATCAGCTTCTCAAGTAGCTTGGGATCCTAATGGATCTGTTGCAACATGTAGTGTTCCTACTGTTGTTACTGCTGCTTCGAAAGGTACTGGTGATCAATACATAGCAATGGATTTAGAAAAAAGTCTTTTAGGTTCAGGTGTATCTGATTATGATAGAGCTACATTCTTACCTGATGGAACTACTCTTTATGCTTCTCTTGGGTTCCCTTACGAGTTAAGTACAATTACATACAACAACCCTACTGTAAATCAAATCAACGGTGTGGATAATGAAAGAGTTCTTATATTAGCTGTAAGAAATTCTGCTGCTGCTGTTGCACCTGCAACTGCAATTGTAGATACAATTACTGCTGGTCTGTAAGACAATAACAACTTTATAAGATTATAGGGGGTGAAATTCCCCCTATACATCTTTTTTTAACTTTTAAAACTTAACTACATGTCATTAAAGATTGTATCCGTTAGACCTGATTGTCTAATGGTTTCTATAGATACTACAGACGCTTCGGGAGCAGGTATTGCCGGAGCTTTAACTATAACAAATTATGCCACCTCTGTAGTCATTACTCATCCGGTAGTTTTTACAGTACCAGGTGAAACCTTAACTAACGATATCACTTTAATCTCTAATGGCGTATACCAAGTTGAATACGCACAAGGAGGTACAACAGTATCTTCAGCAGCGTTTATAGCAAGCTGTGATATAGATTGTTGTTTATCTAAGTTAACAGAAGAACTAATTGATTGCGGGTGTGAATGTCCTAGATGTTCTAAAGCACTTGCTAAAGCACAAAAAATATATTTATTGATTAGTTCTGCTAAAGCTTCAGCAGAACAAGTCTACATACTTGGTAATACCGGGTATATACAAAATGCTTATAACAAGTATTTAAAAGCAAAAGAAATATGTGACCTGTCTTGCGGGTGTAATTGTTAAAATTTTTTAAATGGCATTAAAGAATGTAGTAGTTAGTGGTGGACATCAAAATCTAATAACCACAAGTGGGTATAGAGCTATTATTGTCAGTTCTGAGATTACCAATTATATCGGCCCAGTTGATACTGTTGTAAGTGTAGTTGATTTAATGTCAGGAGGTGCTACTACAACACCTGTAACTACTACTAATACTTCTCCATACGATTATATTCTTCTTAGTTATAATAATCTTGGGGCCACTGAACTTACTAGAAGTATTCGAGTAACATGGGATGATGGAGGTTATAAGGATTTTAATGTTAAATTATCTCCTACTGACTTAAATCCTGTTTGGGGTACTGCCACTAGTGGTTATACTGATTATGTATCTATTGATGGATGTAATTCTCCTTTTCAGGGGTATAGACCTTTTACTGCTAATATTTCATATGCGGGAACAACAACTACAAGTACTAAAATAGTTAATGCTGTTGCAGGATCTAATATACCTCAAGGTGCATTTCATTACACTGTAACGATTCCAGACGCTTCTTTTAAAGATGTAAGTATAACATCTATGTCACTTGCCCATGGAGGTCCATCTGCCTTTATCACTAAAGGTCTTATAGGGGAACAACATTATGAAACTCTTAGTACATTCGTAGCATCTGGATGGGCAGGATCTACACTACTCGCTACTACAACAGATGATGGAGGTGCTGCTTTTGACAGTACAGTTATTGACATTGATAATCAGACTAGGATGTATAGTACTGGATCAGGTATAACTGGTAATAAAGCTCCCTGGTTACATACTCATCATTATGTAAATGATACACCAAATTGTCCCTCACCTTTAAGTTTGTGTGATGATTCTGCTAATATTAACTGGTGGGCGTATACTAATACAGAATGTGATGGTACTGCACTTCCCGCTGCTCTTATAGCAAATAATTTGTTGTTGGGCACACAAGGATGTTCAGCATGTGATTATTATAATGATAATACTTGTACTGCGGCAGACTGTTATGCGTGTTCAAATCTTAGTATAGCCAATAGTGGATTGGTTACTGGAGTAGTAACACAACATAGTTGTTATATTTACGGAGATATTACTATTGATGTATCAGCTGCTACTGATTCTACTGGTCCTATTGATGTATATATAATCCCAGTTCCTAATACTACAATAAATGCTGGTGTTACATGGACATCTACTAGTGGTAATGATACTATTGGATATGCAAGTATTACACCTATAGCAGGTCAAATTGTTATTGATGAAACTACATCCTATACCGCAAATAATAGTATAGATCCTGGAGTACTAACTATATTAAATATAGAATCCGCTTCTACACAAAATAATACAACTGTAAATTATACAGGAACTCCAGGACTACCACTTGATGCTGGTTCGTATGTTATATTATTGGTAGATTCAAATGGATGTATTTGGAAAAAGAAACCCCCATATCTCGTATCTACCGCTCCAACTATAACATGGTCGCAAGTACAGGCGGTTCCAACTTGTGGATCTAGTGATTTAGATATGTCAGTAACCCCATTAGGACCCCCAGCAAATGTAGCTGCAGCAACAGTTACCTGGACAGGCCCAAATGGTTTTACTCACACCGGAACAAGTATACCATCTGGTATTATAGATTGTAGTGCCCCTTATATTGCTACTATTACAGATGTCTTAGCAGGATGTCCCCCAAATCCTTTAACCTTTAACCCTGTATATTGTATTCCAACAGCAACAGTAACGGCATCACCACAAGTAGTTACAATCTGTGAGACGGATACAACTCCTATTACGTTTACAGCGGTAGGATCTGTACCTAACTGGAGCCCTTCATGTGGTACAGGAACTTATGAATGGAGAGGCGTAGGAGGTACTCCTTTATATAGTACTAATGCAGTCTGGGGACCTAATAGTTGGGGGTCTAGTTCTGCTGGTACTTATGTGTACGAAGTAACTTATACAGAATCTTGTTCTGTAAGTCAAGGAGGATCTAATTGTACCGCTGTGGATACTGTAACAGTTATTGTAGAGAGTAGAGGCTGTACAAATCCAGTAGCTATTAATTATGATCCTGCAGCGTCGTGTGATGATGGTAGTTGTATTCTCTGTTCTAATCTCATTAATGTAAGTTCTACTACTCCAATTACCTGTTATGGGGGTACTGATGGAACCGCGACAGTAAATACCTCTGGGGGTAGTGGTAATTATACATACTCCTGGAATACAACTCCTGTTCAAACAACTCAGACTATTATAAATCTGCCTCCAGGAGCACTAGTCTGTACAATAGTAGATACAACTACCGGATGCTATGAATCTGTGGTTGCAGTTGTTGCAGGAATGCCAAACATAAGTACAGTTTTACAAATTACACATAATACATGTAATAATAATGGTAGTATACAAGCCATCATGGGTGGAGGAACAGGTACATTTACTTGGCTATGGAGTACTGGAGCTACCACTCAAACTATTAACAATCTAGCAGCAGGAACATATACCTGTCAAGCTACCGATTCTAATTTATGTGTGGGTACTTTAATGACAGCAGTTGTTCTAGATAACGCTGTATATGGCTGTACAAATGCTGCATCCAGCAACTATAGTGTATCAGCAACCTGTGATGATGGTTCTTGTGTGGTTCCAGGTTGTACAGATGATGGACTCCAAAGTGCATCATGGTGGTCGGATCCTGCTTCTAATACAACGGGTATAGCGTACGATGTTATAACTGGTATATCAACGTATCCGATGGCTCAACCTTCGAACTATAACTCTTTAGCTACAATAGATGATGGTTCATGTGTTTACCCTCCTGCTATAACAGGGTGTTGTCTAACTATAACTGGTTTTGGTTCTGGGATTATTACAAATTGTACACTAGCTCATTCCTCGCATTTAACTTGCGGATGGTCTGGGACTATAACGTTACTTAGCCAAATACATAGTGTACAATTCTGGGACCCAACTCTTAATAGTGGAACAGGAGCTTGGATAACTACAAGTTCTATAAGTGTAGCTGCTCCAAGCATTAATAGTGTGGTATCATGGGATTATGATTGTAATGCAGGAGGAGTACTGGTAGATCATTTTAATAATAACTCTATCGATGGAGAATATAGAGTTGTGATTGTGACAACTATGGGGGATGGGACAATATGTACTGCTGAATCAGCTACAACTTATATTGATTTTCCTATTTGTGGGTGTACAGATCCATTAGCTACAAATTATGATGTAACAAGTACTTGTGGTACTAATACTTGTTTATATCCAGATCCTTGTACGATGTCATTAACTATGACTCCTAATCTTTGTTATCAGAATAGTTCGGTGGTAACTGTATCTGGAGGTACTGGTCCATTTACGTATGCCTGGTATACACTTCAAAATCCTGGTGTAGTAACAGCTACAGGGTCTACACAACATGGTTGGGTTGAAAGTCCTATAGGATCATGGACTACTATACAAGGAATTAATGTTGGGTTTCCTTTTGGTGGGAATGGAGTTTCAAATAATTTTTATTGTGTAGTTACCGATACTTCAAATGGGTGTCAAGAAACTGTAGGGGTATGGACACCAGTGTACTCTCCTTCCACTACCAGTTACATGGTTCATGCTACGGTTGGTGATGCTATGTATTGTCCTAGTAATGGAGTTCCTGCTTGTTGTGGTTCCTATCAATTATATGTAGGAGTAACAACTCCACAAGTATCAATATTATCAGTCTCTGTTACCGGACCTAATGGTTATACATCGACTTTATTAGCAGACACCGGCCTTGATGTAGGTACTTATAACTTTTCTGCTTTAATGAGTAATAATTGTACTTATTCCCATTACTTTGATATTTATGCAGCTCCTCAACTAGAAGGATGTACAGATCCTACCGCTTGTAATTATGATCCTATGTCTGCTTGTGATGATGGAACGTGTTTTTGGCTTAATTTAACAGCTACTCAACCAACATGTGCAGTATCAACAGGTTCTCTAACAGCAAATATTGTAACTGCTACGGGTCTCCCAGTTGATTTTCATATATATTGGACTACCCCAACTGGTGTAAACTTTAGTTATCAACCTCTATTACCTGCAAGTAGTTGGCCTATAACAGAATCAGGATTATCAACGTTTGGAACATATATTGTTACTGTATGGACTTTCCAATTAGGTATCTGTACTAAAACTATAGATTTAATTGATCCTAATCTTATACAGGGATGTATGGATGTATTAGCTAGTAATTATAATGCTGCTGCAAATTGTGACTGTTGTTGTGTATATTGTAATATATCTATAACGGATACTATAATTTGTTTGGACAATTCAATATCTCAGGATGGTTCAATTAATCTTGTAGTAATTGGAACCGCTCCTTTTACATTTTCCTGGACTGGACCTGGTGGATTTACTTCAACATCACAAAATATTGGAAGTTTAACAACTGCTGGTACGTATACATGTATTGTTACAGATGCTCTTGCTTGCTCTGAAACATATACAGGTGTTATAATAGATTGTACTCCTTATATAGCCCCAACTATAACCTCTACTATAACGATAGATACATCTTGTCAAGTGTCCATGCAAATACTTACCACAGGAGGAGGAGCTATAGGACCATCCCAACTTTATTTTATTGATTCTTTAGGTAATTCTGTAGCTGGTAATTCAAGTACTGGTTATTCTATTACTCAGCCTAATCCTCAGAACACAACGTTTAGCATACAATGTGATGTCGTTGGACAACTTACAAATTCTATAACTAATTCTGGCCCGTGGAATCTTGTCCCAGGTCAGACTTATACTCCTGCTATTAATTATACTTTCCCAACTGGTATTACGGGAACTGCTGTAGGTCTTCCTATGGTAGTATCTATGAACGCTGCTATGGTATGTGGTTGTATGGATGTAGCAGCAGATAATACTAATGAAGATTGTAGTGGTAATACTGTAGTTCCTACATGTGATGTATGCTGTGTGACCTGCAATAATACTGTAGTATTAGGCTACGCGCATGGTACATGTGGTAATGGAACTGATGTAACAGCTACTATAGGTAGTGGGTCTGGAACTTATGTTTGGTCTGGTACTCTTAATGGTGCAACATCTACTACGAATATTATAACGGGAGTTATAGGTACTGGGCCTGTTACTGTTACATTTACAGATGCTGTAACTGGGTGTGAACATATAGATACATTATCATTTACAGATCCTCAGTCTCAAGTAACTTTAGGAGAGACTCATACTTGTGCTAGTAATATAACTGAAGATAATGGGACAATTACTACAACAATAGCACCTGGTAATCCAGTGTATATATTTTTATGGACAGCTGCTAATGGAGGAGTAGTACCTGTAGGACAGTCTACCCTTCAAAATCTTACAGCTTTAATACCTGGAGATTATACACTTGTTATTACAGATAGTTTAGGATGTACTGATACGATTACGGTAATTATTACTAACTGTTGTGTGACAGGATGTACAGATAATATTAATTATGCATTTAATTATGATGTGACAAATATATGCACTTGTAATTCTGGTGCACCAAATGATTGTTGTGTGTACCCACTACCTGTTGCTACTTTAACTCAAGGGGTAACTAATTGTAATAATACAATTTCTTTAAGTGTAACAGATACAAATACAGATGCATTAGCAAATACGGCTAGTGCTACTTTTCAAGTTATACACGATCCTGCAGGAGTAAATACACTTTTACTTACACCATTACCTGTACCTCCTACTGGAGTAGATACTTATGGGTTTATCTTTGTTGAAGACTGTAGTAATTGGTGGCAATCTATTGACGGGGATTATGCTATTCAATATGTTATAACCTATTCGAATGGACATACAGAAACTATAATATCACCTACTGTATCTTATACTAGGAGAATTTGTGGGTGTACGGATACAACTGCAACAAATTATAACGCAGCAGCCACTTGTGATGACGGCTCATGTACATACCCTGGAGCTATAACATGTACTTTATCTACACTGGTATTTACTGCCGGGTGTAATGAAACTCTTACAATAAATGCTTCTGATTCCAGTTCTAATACTATTGCAAGTTGGCAATATGATTATTTAGATCCTTTAAGTACAGTAATATATACTGGTACTGCTACTACTACTATTCTAGTAGACTCACCTCTAGTTGATGGGGCATGTGGTCCAGCCGTGTTTGGATTACTTCCAAATACAACATATACTGTTGTTGTAACTGCTACTTATACTAATGGAACTACTGCAACATGTACAACTGCTCCAATAACTACTACAAACTTTATATGTGGGTGTACAGATGTTAACTCCCCCAATTATACTGCAGGGGCTACATGTGATGATGGATCATGTACTTATCCTTGTTGTGATACTCCGATCCTACAAGCTACCGGAAATAATGTTGGTGCATGTAATTTAGAATGGGAGGCTACATTAAACTGTAATACACCTGTAACTAACAATGCAGAGACAGTAGTTACTACATTACAATTTTGGGATGGAGCAGCGTGGCAAGTGTCCGATGTAGATACTTATAATCCTACACCTGGTGTTAATGCTATAACAACTCGTACTGTAACCTATAATTATACGTGTGTATCTGCAAATACATTTGGTACTTATGGTACTGGTGATTATAGAGCAGTATTTGATATAACTTATGTTGGAGGATCTACGTGTCAATTAATAAGCACTCAAAACACAATTACTTTTGGTACTTGTGGGTGTACGGACTCTTCCCCAGGTGCTAACCCAGATATTTATGGGAATGATAGTGCAGGACTTCCATGTATTACACCTTGTGGCCTTGGATTTGCAGTTACGACGTATGATCCTCTTGCTATGTGTGATGATGGATCATGTATAACTAGTTCTTGCTGTTCTCCAGATACTTTAATTATAGATCCTAATACTCCTGTCTGTGCGCCAGACTTAATCTTTACAGCAACTTGTAATCCGGTTACTGTAGGACATGTTATGAATTGGTATAAATGGGATACTGGTACTGCGGCTTGGGTATTACTTACAACTATAACTGTAGCAGCAGCTAATACAAGTCTAACGGAAATATTAGATAATTCCTTCTTACATACTACTCCAGGGTCAGAAGTTTATAGGGCAGAGGCAGTAATTACATACTCTGGTACTACCTGTACAATATACTTAGATTATACATACACACCTGAACCTCTAGGATGTATGGATTCTACGCCTGGACTTCATCCAGATATAAATGGGGAGAGTAGTCTTGCGATATATGACTGTGCTATATCAAGTACAATTCCTACTCTAAGCGTTCCATGTGTTTATCCATGTACTAGTGGGTACACCTCAAGTAATTATGATCCTTGTGTTTTATGTGCAGGACCATGTACTATTACTGATTATGTACATAACTGGGAAAAGTGTGGAACCTCTACTATTTATACTTTTGTAGATATAGCTCAAACAGGGGCTGGAAGTGAGAGTAATGATTACTGGATTGCTATAGGCTCTCCTTCAAACTTTGCTAATGTTATAAATTATGCTACCGAGTGCTATACATATTTAGGAGTAGGACCTACTCTTGGTACAATTATAAATTATTCCCCTGCTAATTATTTACTACTAGCTACCTACAATGACTGTACTTCTTGTGATCTAAACTTTCATGAATGGGATTTATGTGTGTGCCCAAGCGCGTGGTCTAATCCAATAGCCTGGGCAGACTGTGCAGAGGATATAGTTAATATGTTAGGAACTCCTACTTCTACATACCCTCTAGCTAATACCAGTTTTAATAATCAAATATTTTATGATTATATAGTAGCTCAAAATGGAGGTCCTATAGCTATCGGAGATGTACTTACTATAAGACATGCATCAAATGCTTATGAATACTGTATCACATATTTAGGACCCCATACAGGTCCTGCCTCAGTTCACCATGGGTATACGACTATGGCAGGTGAGTTGGAGTTAGGAAATGATTTTTATTTTTCTGGGAGTGCAGATGTCTATGGGGATTGTTCAGCGTGTGCTTTAGCTCCTGATCTTTTCTTAGAATGGACTAAATGTGGTACAACTGATATTTATAATATAGTAGATGTGGGAGCAGGAGTGACTGCTTTAAATACTATAGCTTGGGTAGGTATTAATAATAATGCGGCCATAATAATGCCTAATGCAACATGGGGACCAACTATTGGATCAACAGTTATAAAATTAACTGGTGGAGATTGTTTTACTTTCTCTGGTTATAATACTATTCAGGCAGCCAATGCTACAAGTGAATTGATTGATTCAACTCCAACTGTTACACTAGAACTAGATTGTACGTCTTGTTTATTAGTACCTGGATGTACGGATCCTACTGCATCTAATTACAACTTTAATTGCGCAGGATTACCGGTAGTAGCAACACTTAACGATGGTTGTTGTGTGTATATTAATTCAGGTTGTATGGATGATGGATTACAAACTCAAGCTTATTGGGATGGTACAGAAGT
>Ga0307984_1000016_pt1 | contig 62507 bp, 59 predicted proteins | sample EllFjometageno78_FD_203169 | JGI IMG/M metagenome (GOLD analysis project Ga0307984, IMG submission 203169) | Marine microbial communities from Ellis Fjord, Antarctic Ocean - #78 | ecosystem: Environmental > Aquatic > Marine > Unclassified | place: Southern Ocean | collected 2014-10-09
AAATTTTGATTAAGAATCTTTTTGAGGTCTTTCTCTGTTGTGCTTGAGTTTGCTCCTAGGTGGATAACTATATCTTGGTCAAAAACATTCGGTAAACCAGAGTCCCCAAGATTAATGTCAAATTTTGTTACATTATAGCCCCTGTGAGACAAGTAAGCAGCCAAGTTAGATCCTATGAATCCTCCTCCGCCCGTAATTAATACTCTATTCGCTCTCACAATTACATTCGAGATCAGGAATACACTCTTGTATCAAGTTTTTAATAAGATGCTCGCTAAAATCAGACTCCTTAATCTCTGCCAAGACTTTATTAAGCTCCTCGTCTCCTGTGTCATCATCCAACTCTACTTTTTCAAAAAAATCAAAATTATTCTGAAACGTGTAGTTTTGCACAACTTCAATTATTAACTCATCATTTTTGAATGATTTATTTATAGAAAAAGAAGAATGCCCATTTGAAATATGGATGTCTTCTTTCGCTTCTGTTAATTCTAATAAGCCTCCCTGTATTTTGTAATTTTTTAAAATCCAGATTTTCTTAGAATATTTAGTAGAAGATTCAAACTTGATATCAGCATCAAAAGACAAACTTTGATAAAGTTTATCGTCTAGGAACTTGACCGTATAAGGCATTATAATTACCTTACACCTATTCTTTTGTTTCGCCTTTTCTGTTTTCAGCAGGAGCCTCTTCAACTTTAGATTGAAGCTCCTGTAATGCCGAAGACTTTTCGTCATCAGACATTTCTTCTATATTCCGCTCAACTTCTTGAGCAGCGAGACTATGCATAATGTTAATTGCTTCCGCCAAAGTAATGCTGGAAACCATTTCTGAGGTTAAATAAGATTTTAACTTACTAGTGTCTTCTTCGGTCATATCAGTCTTTTTCTTTGCTTGCGTAAATTCTAATATCTGGCTGGTTTGACCCCTTCTCTTTGAAGGAATTTGGAAAGCAGACAATTTTAAGGTCTCTGCCCTCAGAGTCTTTAATAGATCCACTATAGTAAGATTGCTTTTGACCATCAACCCTCCAAAGAGCGCCTAGTTCACGTTGCTTCCATTCGTCACTCGTTGTTGACCCTGCTTCTGTTGTGTTATTATCACTCATATTATCATTCATAATTATTTGTTCGTAAATCTTCCTTGGACGCTTTTCCAAAACTTTTCTTTACCAAGTTCAAGGTAGCGTTTTTTTTGAAGTTTGTAAAGCTTTTTTTGAATATGATTGCCGTTTTTTTTATCATAGCCGACTAATTCACGTATTCTCTTAGCAGTAGAGCCACTCATGACATATGATCATGAGTTGTCAAATCTTTTTCAACAAAAAGTTTGATATTTTTCTCTCCAGACAAAACCCTACCCGAAACAAAAGGAGTTATTTCCGACAGGACTTTTTTGCTCAAAGCATCAACTTTAAACTTTTCTTTTTGAATCTGGTTTACAATTTCTTTTATGTAATTAAAGTCAAAAGTCAGATCTATGTCGCTGTCTTTTAATCTATTTTTTAATCTATTTAATTTGAAAAAGAGAAGTCTTCTCAAGCCTCTCTTGTTTAGCTCCTTCAATGAGAAACATTCATCAACAAGAGATAAAATATCTGGATGAATAACAAGATTATCTTTGCCTGATGACACTTTTTGAAAACCCATTGAAGATTGACTACTAGAAATAGCACTGGTTAAAAATATTTTACAATTCGTAAAATCAGCAATATCCCCATTACTCATTTGTAGCTGACCATGTTTGAGGATCTGGTTGAACAATGGAATTGCCGAAGGATTAACTTTATGAAAATCATCAATAATGATTACGCTATTAGGGGAAATTAGAATTTTTTCACAAATAGATGTATTATTGCCATTAGAGGCCGCAATTTTATGAGGAGCATAAGAATCAGAGAAATGCACTCCACTATAAGATAATACGTCTACCGAATTCCTCTCCAGACTATCCTTTAATAATTTTGCAAAATGAGATTTGCCGCTAAATTTAGGGCCGCTTACAATAAAACAATCTGGAGATGCAAAATTATCAGTTGATCTAATGCCAAGGCTAGATAAGATTATTTTTTCTTTTAATTTCCTTAGAAAGTCCTTTTGTCCAATGAGCGACTCTCCAATAATCTCAAATGTTTCAGAGGCAATCCCTCTATCGTTCAAGGGGTTTTTTTTCCGATCAAAAAAGTCTTTCAAATGGCAAAGTTTAACTTTTGGGGTTTTTTTAGATAAACCTTTGGTCCATTTTTCCAAAGATACATTTAACTCCTGCAAAAGTTCCACATAATCTTTGTCGGGATCTAAGGCAGCAGCCATTGTTTCTATTTGCTGGTTTTTAATCAATGGGTCCGTCTCCCAATAACTCATCTTTGATTTCGCCCCACAATGATCGACAACATCAATAGCCTTATCAGGGTAAAATTTATTTGGAATATACTTTTCACAATAATCAATAATATTCTCCAAGAACGAGTCCGAATACTTAACGCCATGAAAATCTTCGTAGTAAGAAGTTATCGTAGGGAGAATTTTTTCCATTTGAAATCTAGATGGCTCACGAATCGAAATACGTTCAAACCTACGATCCAATGCTGTGTCTTTTTTTATTGTATTTGTATACTCATTAATGGTGGTAGCTCCTATGCAACTTATCGTTCCTCTAGCTAACTCTGGCTTAAGTATATTTGATGCCTCTAAAGAATTACTTATGCCTCCCCCAGCGCCAATTAAAGTGTGAACCTCATCAATGAATAGAATTAAATTGCTGTATTTTTTAGATTCAGTGATAAAATCCTCTAGGCGCTTTTCAAACTGACCTCTATATTCAGTGCCAGCAACCATGCTAGACAAACTAACAGAGTAAATAACCTTGTCAGATATAAGCTCTGGAACGTCCCCAGAAACTATTCTAGAGGCCAAGCCCTCTATTAAAGAAGTCTTTCCTGTCCCCGCTGGTCCGACAAGCAGAGCATTGGGTTTCTTTTTTCTACAAAGAACAGTGGATATCTCCTCTATCTTTCCGTCAAAATCAACAATGTTATCGAAATCTTCATTTAAAGATTTTAAATTTAAATTTTCAGCAAATTGAGAAAGAATCTCGTTTTCAGAGAACATGTCAATCCAGTCTTTTGGAGCACTAGAAATAGTCTCTACTGAATCATCGCTAAGGTCAATGTCTTTTACGATTAGTGAGCACTCTTTAATAATATCAAATGCTATTTCATTAAAGTTTTGCTCGCCCAAGGGAAATAATGTTTTAACAACCTTGGGAGATGAGGTCGCCTCGAAGAACGCCATTAAAATAACTTCTGGAGGAATATAATCTAATTGAAAACTTTCCATTGAAATCTTCTCTGCTTCTTGGAGAAGATTTCTTACGTCCGTCTTTAATACCTTCTTAGTGTATTTATTTTTCTTTTTCCGACTTAAGACATTGCGAGATTCTTTTAATAGATCTTTTAAATCTATATCAACTTTTTTAAGAAGAGAAAAACAAGAAAGACTTAAATCATTAATAAAACAATGAAAAAATAAATCTATATCAGCTCCATTTCTACCAAGGACACCGCATAAATTTTTAGTATCTTCTAATACTCCCTCTATGTGAGGAGTAAGCGGCAAACTAGTCATTCCTCACCTCCCTTAATTTCATGTATATATCTGTATTAACTAAATTGATTTTGTCAACGAAGAGAGCATCACTACTCTTCGACCCATTTATAACGATAACTTGACTTTTCGCAATCTTTTTCCCACTATCTAGGAAATTAGATAATTTGTTTTCCCTCCTGTTGTCCATAAACAAAAAGTTCCTAGTGGCGGTGTTATCGCAAATAGTTAATAGCATATACTTATTATCATTTAAAGAGGTTCTCACAAAGAAATCCTTAACCTCTCCAACAACTTGAAATGTCTCACTATCACTAAAGCCCTCTAGATCCTTTAAGTCAACTAAAGATGAATATTTATCCAAGAAACAATCTCGTAAATTATGGGAGTAACTATAGCCAAGTAGTGCGGTCTCATACCTCCAATTTGCAAACATTTCATGTTTCCTATTTTGAATATATATTTTTTTATAGCCATCAAATTTCTTTTTAAAAGTTTCAAATCGCTTCTCTTTCATTATCGGCCTATTGTCGTCTCCTAAAGTCTGCTTTTTGCGGACTTCTGATATAGCATCCAAAATATCATACCCGAACACCTCTCCTGTTTTTGCAAAATTTCTTTTTTCTCTATCAGTTAGCAAGTTAAATGATTGAGCTTCTAGCACCATACGAGTTCTATTGGTTCCCGCCCCATCCATGGTCCCAGCTTGAATTAAAGCCGCTAAAACGGAAATATTAATCTCGCACTGTTTGGCCGCTAAGAATACCTCATATTTATTTGCAAACTCTCTACCCCTAAAGTCAATTAGGCTCTGTATAGACTTTAAAGATATACCCTTTATGCTATTTAGCCCATACCTAATGTCATTCCCCTCGATTTTAAAATTAAAATCAGACTTGAACAAACAAGGAGGTAGCATTTTAAACCCAAAGTCCCCTAATTCTTCATTCACACTAGAAACAACTTGCAATGGATCTGGGTCAAATTCTGAAAACTCTAAAATTGAAAGGAAAAATTCTTGCGGATAAGTATGTTTTAGAAAAACTGTTTTAGCAGCCAAGTCAGCATAGGCGAAACTATGAGATTTATTAAAAGAGTAATTAGAGGCTGCAACTAAAGAATTCCAATAAAAGTCACTAATCTCTTCTCCTAATTTCTTCTCTACTCCAGCCTCATAAACTCTATCCTTCCACTTGGGCATTTCATCAACCTTCTTTTTCCCCACAATCCTCCTTAGCGTCTCCGCTTCTTCTAAGGTTAATCCAAATACTTTGTGAGCGATTTGCATTAATTGCTCTTGATACAAAATCACATTTTTTGACCAAGATAAAATCTTATCTAATTCGGGATTTAAGTTTAATTCTACAGGCGAGCCTTTTTGATCTATGTAAGAGTCCACAAACTCTAGTGCTGCAGGTCTAACAAGCGCCATAACATCTGAAAGCTCATTAATGTCTATTGGCATTACCTTCTTGCAAACCTTGAAATTTGTTTCAGCAGAAATTTGGAAAAGACCCACTGGATGCTTAAAATTCTGAAGAATATCATAAATGAATTGATCATTAGGATCAATATCCTCTATTTTAATTCCAACTTTATCGCAAGTTTTATGAGCGATAGTAAGAGTCCTTAAACCAAGAATGTCAAACTTGACCATTAAGTCTGCCACATCATTCATGTCATAGCCAGTAATTAAGTCTCCATCTTTTGTCCTCTGCAATGGAACTATTTCTTCAATTTTTTGAGAACAAATTGCAATACCAGAGGGATGCACTCCAGTATTTTTAGGCAAATTCTCTACTTTGAGAGCATTTTCAAAAGTTTTCTTATGACTTTTAACCCATGTCTTAAATCTATCGCTTTCTTCTTCAGCCTGTATTAATGAATTTACTTTGCCGTGTAGCTTTGGTATCATATCTGAAACCTGATTGGCTTCAATTTCCCTAGCTTCGTCAAAATATTTTGTAGCCTCCCTTATGCAAAGCTTAGAACTAAAAGTATTAAATGTTAGGATCTTCGCTGTCCGCCCCTCATGCTTTTTCTCAATATATTCTATAACCTTGTATCTTTGATCATATGAAATATCAGAGTCAACATCTGGCAAAAGACTACCAACAAGAAACTGCTTGCCCCTTTTGTCTTCTACTTTCTTGGCTCTTGATTTAGAAACAAATCTCTCAAAGAAAAGATCGTGTGGTATTGGGTCTATATTTGTTACCCCAAGAAGATAAAGAACAAGAGACCCAGCAGCAGAGCCTCGACCAGCCCCAGTAGGAATATTATTGTCATGACAAAAGTTTAAAACATCCCAGTTAAGAAGAATATAATCTGTAAAGTCAAGATCTACAAAAGTCTCTAATTCCTGTTTAGCCCTAGCAAAATAAACTTCTTTATTGTCGTAGTTTACGATACCTTTATCTTTTAAGCCTTTTCTAGCAAGTTCATATAATATATCATTATTAGAACTATCAAGATTAAGGCCAAGTTCATTTAGTTTATCTTCATTGATGACTGTTTTAGGCAACTCTACTCCAGCAGGTTCACAATCATCATATGGTGTAAAATCTTCAAACATTATAGATCCATGTGTTTTTTAAGTTTCAAGAAAATCTGATAACACATTTTAATGTCATACATAGCGTTATGAAGCTTGGACTCATCAAACTCTATGCTGAAAAATTTTAATAATTGGTTTTGTGAAACTTTAGCCTTGAGACTGCGATCATTAATAATCTTATATTGCCAGCTAAGTATGTCGCTCTTTGGCTTATCTAATTCTTCTCTGTATGCTTTGCCAAAAGCTCTCGTATCATATATTCTAGGAAGATAAGAATAGTCTGGCTCTTGACCCAGAAGCCTTTGCAAAAGGGCGACCATATAAACATCAAAGCCTAGTAAGTTTTGGCCCACAATAATGTATTGAGGGTCGAACAAGTAAGTTTCAAATTTAGACCATACTTCCGATAGTGATCGGGACTTTTGATTATAAAGGCCCCAGTCAAATCCAGTTAGTTTTTTGACCACCTCTGGTATGTTAAGCTCTTTATGAGAGATAAATTCATCGTGTTCTTCTAGGATTTTATTGCCCTGACAAACTATCCAAGATAGCTGCCAAGTTTTAGAAGAGTGTAAATTTAAACCTTCCGTTTCTGTGTCGAAGACTAAGTATTTTTGATTACTTGGTAACATTTTCTAAAAAGGATTCGTATGAAAATTCATTGGAGCAAAAATTATCTAAACGTGGATTACTGTAAGTTGGGACTCTACCTTGCTTCCTGCTACAAACAGCCTTATACATCTGGAAGGCTTCAAAGTCTTCTTTGTTTCTGTAATAAATGCTCTTTGCGTTTTCTGTTTTTACTCCCAGTCTTTTAAGGGCTAAGCTGATTTGAAAGTCAAATGGATGACCATTCGCCTCTTCAATATAAAAATGATCATAATCATCTAAAGAGAGATTGCAAAGGCCAAAGTGAAAAATATTATTGTAAACATAAGAGTCGTAAAATGGAACCCCTATACTAACATCCTCAAGTTTTGATTTACTTAGATCTGATAAACGCAAGCAGTCTCCCTCACTAGTAAAGCACTTGCTATATAAACTCCTTACAACTGAGACCCCCTTGTTGTTTTTAGGGAGAAATATTAGCTTACTAGGCATCTCCGATAAGCTAGACTGAACGACAGGCAATCTTACTCCATAAATCATGGGGATTCCAATTTCTAAGAAAGCTTTGTTGGCGATTCTGAATCCATAAAAATTATCCTCTACGAGAATCATTTTATTTATATCGCCCGTTTCAGCAATTTCTACTAGGTCTTCAATTCTCAAAAGAGATTTCCCTATACTAAAGTTGCTCTTAAATAGTGGTATCACTTCCGAAGATTACAATAGCTCTACTCTCTTGTCAAATGAAAAGGCGGGGCATCCTGCATATTTTTCTTTCTTTATCGTGCAGCCTTCAGAAAACTTCGACTCTAAAGCTTCTTTATGGTCGGCAGAAGAAACAAAATTACCCTCTTGATCTTCTAAGATGTAGTAGTCCCTAGGAAACTTAAACGGACAATGCCACATTAACGTTCCATCTTTTTTAAGTTGACCTATGCGATCAGCCCTTCCGCAAACAATTTTTCCTGCAAAGCCTTCTTCTTTTGAAGGATACCCTTTGTCCCAAGCTAATCCACTAGTAGCTGTTTTTTTGTTGAAATTATTAATCACTTTTTGTATGTCCGTCAAGAAATACTCAAAGCCCTCTAAATCTAATTCGTCCAAAGACTCCATGACCAAAAGGCCTTCTCCTTTTAAATCAAATTTAAGGAATAAAAATTCCATGCGTCTTTTTAAGTATTCTGGATAAAGATATTTTACTGCAAGGCAATACATGTAATCTTGCATATTGTCTGTGTAATCTTTCCCCTGAAAAATACTTTTAGAAGTTTTAAAATCTCGAATTATAGCAATCTTCTTCCTCTTGAACAAGAAGAGCTTATCAATAAATCCTAATATTCGGTAATCTTTTCCACCGTCATTGACTTTAAGGTCAAACTTCTTTTCTGAAATAGATTCCGTTGGCTTGCTCTCCGTGTCTCCAAAGAAATCAAAATTCAAACCTTCAACAGTCATCTTGTTAATAAGATCCATGTTTTCAAAATCATCTATCTCGTATTTCTTGGCGTAAGCCACCACCATTCTTTTGATTGACTTGCTGACATTTATATCTTGAGCCTTAAGAATCGCCTTATAATGTTTCCTATGACGAGGGTTTCCTAGGTTTTCAAAAACAGCATGGCAGATTGTCCCCCTTAAAGAACCGTGATTAGATTTATCAGGTAGCCTCAACTGGTATTTGCACCAATACTGCCAAGTGCATGTTTGGAGCGTCTTGATTCTTGACGCTGATAAAGGTTTATTATTAAAAGTTTCCATAATAGAATGTATTCTTCTTTATAAGTTTGTTGTAAGACGAGTTAAAGCTTTTATTAACGCCATTCTTATTTCTATTCATCATCTCTTTAGCAATCTTAATTACTTGAGACATAGAATTTTGGTGTGTTTTATTGCAGCACTCAGTAATATATCCCTCTATCTGAGTTTCATTCATTTCTCCAAAATCATTTTCCTCTGGAGGAATAAAATAAACTTTTTCAAAGTCCATCGACTCGACCAATTTAAAAATAGATTTAATTGCTCCCTCAAAACCTCGATTAACAGAGGCTGTATTATCGTTATTGAATGATATGAAGATCTTTTTTATGGGAAGCAGAGCTAGTTTTGAGGTGAATGTAGGAGAAATATTAAGGCCAAAAGAAACTAAAACATTTTTTACTCCCTTCTCATACAAGGCCAAGCAGTCCCCTACAGATTCGACTATATGCACAGACTCTTTTTTCATAATCTCGTCCCTAACTTCCTTGATATTGTAGTATGGAAACAACCAATTAGAAGACCTGCCCATATGCAACCACTTGGGCCTATTGTCATCTGTCACTTTTCTACCAGAAAAACCATGAATGCGACCGTCTTTTCTGAAGATGGGGAATATAACTCTTTGATACATTTTGCCAGACATAGCTAATCCACATTTAAAATCCTCAAGAGTTTTTTTGCTAATCCCTTTATCTAAATAAAAATCATGATGAGGGACAAGTTTATTTAGGGCTTTCTCTGGGTATGTTTTCTCTTCTTTCAAAAGGTATTTTTGTTTAATTCTTACTCCTATATTTACACCATTATCCTTTAAATAATGCTTTACTACATTGCCATCATTAGTATTTAAAGTCTTCTTTAGCAAAGCTTCGAAAGGCATAAATTGAGAATCCTCTACATAGTCTTTCCAGACTCCAGTGTCTTTATATATTTGAAGAGCCGTAGAATTATCTCCAGACCTATATACCGCATTTGTTCTCCAATACGCACCATGATCTTTTAGGTTGTAACCAAGGTTCTCAAGAACTTCTTTGTAATTCATTACATCGGTATCTGATCTAGATTATTGCGACGAACTTCAATTCCCCCTCCATTAGAAGAGTCTACAATGTCTTGTAAATCTCCGCACTCATCAATCCTAAAATTCTCAAGCTTTAAATTAACAAAGTTTTGCTTCTTTGTTCCATCTGGCATCTCCACTGGATGAATAGCTCTCAAAGCATCCTTGCCTAAGTGCCTTGCTTTTAGATTAATTAATTTGTGAGTTCCAAAGTTAGCCCCTTCTTCGTGAAGTTCTTCTGCAACCTTTCTTCTAAGTAAAAACAAATGAGAACAGAATTGAGTAATGCCATCAGAGAGGGATACCACGCTCTCATCATCAACAATAGACCCAACGTTTCTATTACTGGTAATGCCAAGCCTGTTCGACTGAACAGAAGTCAGCATGGAGACACATGGTTTTCCATCAAAAGATAAGTCTCTATGAATTGTCTGCTTGAATTTATGCACTAAATAAGAAACCTGTTGCCAGCCATCTGCCTTTCCAATGCTGCCAAAGTCACTCTTAATATAGTCGAAGCTGAAAATCAAGGGATTGCCTCTTCCAATCTTTGAGAAATAAAATCTTTTTAATAAAGAACACATCTCGTCTGGAGACAAACCCGCGACATTCTCATAATAAAACTCCATGCCTTTAATCTTCTCCCAAGCAGACCTGACTTTCGCGACAACTTCGTCCACGCTCCAATCCTTATAAGCAGTTGTCCTCCATTTGCCAGTTTGCAAAAGCCATACTGGAATACCCGTCATAGCAGAACATTGCCTAAATATAAGTTCATCTTCGCTCATCTCGCCATTATCAAAGTGAAGAACAGCGACCCCATGCTCAGCTGAAACTTTTGTTGTGTAGTCCATACAGAAGTTTGTCTTACCGACTCCAGATCTAGCTACAATAACAGAAATATTACCCGCGAGCAATAGTGACCCATACATCTCGTTAACTCTTGGATGAGGACCAAGCATTCCGAAGTCTTCAACAGGATTATTCCCCCTGTCCTCCACAAGCTCTTCCATCATTTCAAACAAGTTGACTGGTCCAGCCTCACTCATCTCAAAATCTTTTATGTTTTTATTGTAGATCTGATCTGATTGCTCTACGAGTTCTCCATATTTTAAGTTAGGGTCTGCATTTTTTACAAAATCAGCAACATTTTTGCAGCTATTATAAATTTCCCTACGAGCAGTAAACTTCTTTAATTCTCTAACTGAGCTTAAGAATATCTTCTCTGTAATCTTGTAGAAAGCGAGTGAGTAAATATACTCTGCCACATCCACACTATCAGGAAAAGTAGCCTTCAGTTGTTGGATTCTTTGAACAAGAATCGTCTCGTCAATATTTTCTGCATTATTCAAAGCGTTTTTAAGGAGCTTGAAAATTGACACATTAACCTTTGAGTCTTCTGAATAAAAATCTCGCTCATTTAAAAAGCTAGAAATTTCCTCCCACTTATGCTGGTGTTGAAGAACACCACTTAAAACTTTTTTTTCTAAATCAAATGAATGTATCATACGGACATATCGTCGTCTTTTTTCGCCAAGGCCATTTCTATTAACTTGCTAAGGGCCATGTCAACACAAGGGTTTTCAGTCTTGGTAGTCAATGTAGGGCAACCATCCTTATTGACATATATTAGCATAAACCCTTTGTTTCCTCCGCTAATAGACCCTGTGGAGTCATAAATTTTATCCAATAGAGATTGAGGTATATCTGATTTTTCTTCTTCGAAGCCCTTCATTTTAAAAGTTTCATTAAGTTTTTGGGGTAGCTTTTTGAGTCCATTATTTCCGACTCTAAAATTCTAATTAATTTAATATTATTAATATCGCAAAAATACTCTTTTTTTTCGTCTCTCTTTAATTGACTGAGAAAGTTTTGCCTAGAGTTTGAATGAAAGAACTTATTGTATTTATAGTGCTGGTTCCCATCTACTTCAATCGCAATATTCTGTGTAGCGTTAAAAAAGTCAATGGTCATTCTAGTTCCAGCAACAGGGAATTCTTCGAATACCACATCAGCAAACCAATGTTTTTTAATATTATTTTTTACGCTTTTTTGTATTCCGCTTCTGCATTTTGCATCCCAATCAATCAAATACTTAGAGACATTTTTGATCTTTTTTTTCCTACCATTTGCACACAAAAAAGTCATACTAACTCCTTATTTAGGATATTGTCTTTTACAAATTCCGCCAGACAAGAGGTGGCTTTTTCATCGCCCTCTAGGAACTCATAAAATGAACGACTACCTTGGTAAGAATCTTTAAAGCTAACCTCCTTGCCTTTAAGGTATTCTTTTAACTCTTCGTCAAGCTTTAGCCAAGCTCCCGCTTTTTCCAAATAACCCCACATAATAAGCATTTCTACGATCTCCCTCTCAATCCAAATGGACTTGCCCCCCATGCGACCATGTTTGATGGGATAAGTAACTATCTGACCCGTAGACTCGTTAGTTGATTTCAGGATTGCGACCTTAGCATTGTGGCCGTAAATTTTATTTTCTGGAGTGATTTGCTCATTTGGTTTTTCCAAAATCTTATCGGACTTGTTCTGCTTTTTAAATTCTAAAATCCAATCAGGATAGTGAAGGATTGCATTGCCGCCGCTACTATTGGTTTGGTTGTTTGGGTCTGCCTTAGCGTATTGACTAATATTAATAGAGCTGCGAACTTGAGAAATCATAATACACATATGTCCAAATTTACTCATTCCCAAGCTAACGCGCTTCAAGAAATCCGAACACATTAAAGCTCCTCCTGCAACTTTTCTGGCATCTGAAGACCCTTTATCCAAATCTTCCTTAGTGATGAGTCCGTCCATACTATCTATGACAATACAAAATTTCTCCTGATCTTTATTGTTTCTTAAAAGTCCTCTCAAGAAATCTACGACCGTATCTGTTATATTGCACTCCCAAACTAAACAGGTTCCTGCAACCCAGTCTTCTGGGAGATATACAAAATCAAGACCAGCTCTATTTCTTATATCTTCACTAAGGCGACCTTCAGCCATAACGAACAGGCCTTTGGAATTATCCAGATTCTTAATCATGTTGTGCATGACATGAAGGGCTTCGTTTGTTTTCCCTCCCTCGTTAGCACCAATAAACCTATGCAATCCTGAACTAAATCCCCCACCCAAAACTTTATCTAAAATCATTGAGCCGCTTGAGACAAGATATGGCTTGGCCCCCTCCTCAAAATTAAGGTGATATTCTTGGTTCGATTTAAAATAAGCCTGTGCGTATTCTCTTGAATCATTAAGGGTTTTACTATTCTTCTTATTCATTTAAAAAATCTTTTAGCGTTTTCTTTTTGTTCTCCAGAATATCTTGGCCTACCTTCTCCTTAGTGTCAAGATATTTATCTTTGTCAGGCGGCTTGTAATAAAACTCCTTGCGTTTTTTTGTCAAATACTCTCTCCCTTCTTTAGTTAAAAAGAATTTAATTGTATTTTTAAATACAAATGGAGGCTTTACTTTCTCTAGAAATTCTAGGTCTTTCTCACAATCTACAAATTGCTCAAAAACCTTTGTTACTGTGTGCATTTCCATGCGCCAGTCTAAAGCCTTAGATTCTCCAAGCATCCTTTTTATAAAGTTCTTCCTAGCAGAAAAGAAGGGCTTGGGCTTTTTCTTTTTTGCGGGAGAAAATTTGTGACCGCAATCACACAGTCCAACTCTCGCTCCGACCAAAGCGTTACAGGAGGGGCAGGTCTTTTTACCTCTGGGCATGGATCAAACCATACTTAACTTCAAATCATTGTCAACCATTTTTCCTACAAGGTTGGTGAAATTTGTTTTAGGCTCCCAGCCAAGGTTTTTGCGAGCTTCAGAGGAATCGCCCAAAAGCAACTCTACTTCAGCGGGGCGATAGAAATCTGGATTAATTTGCACCAAGACCCTTCCTTCGTGAAGGTATTTCTCGTTGACTCCCTTTCCCGCCCACTCGCATTTTTCTACGGCAAAACCCGCAAAGTTGAAAGCCTCCTCAACAAACTCTCTAATAGAGTGCGTCTCGTTAGAAGCGAGAATGTATTCTTTGGGTTCTTCTTGATTTAGCATTAGCCAAACACCCTCCACAAAATCTTCTGCATCACTCCAATCTCTTTTAGAATCCACATTACCTAGCTCAAGGGGCTTAAAATCATCAAGAATATACTCTTGCTTAATTCTAGAAACGCCTTTGGTAATCTTGCGGGTAACGAATTCTTCTCCACGACGAGTCCCTTCGTGGTTAAATAGCCAACCTTGAATAGCAAATAATTGATAAGAATCTCTCCAGACTTTCACCATGTGCCTTGCACTAGCCTTAGAAACGCCATATGGACTCCGTGGCCGTATTGGGTGAAGTTCTGATTGAGGAGAAAACAAAACGTCTCCAAACTCCTCTGAGGAGCCAGCATTATAGTATCTGCAATTTGGGCAGTGTTTCCGAATAGCCTCTAGCTGATATAAGACGGCCATTGCGTTCGTTTCCATGTGATTGACTGGCATCCTCCAGCTAACTCCAACAAAAGAATTAGCAGCGAAGTTAATAAAATAATCAGGCTTCTCTTCTGCAATCACAAGCTCTGTATTGGCCTGATCTGCAACGTCAAGATCAATGAGCTTGAATCGTGGATTACCCGCTAGATGAGAAATGTTTTCGTGGTTTTTGACACTGAGGCGACGAACTCCCGCAATAATAGTATACTCTGTATTCTCTAAAAGGTAGTCTGCCATAAAACTACCATCTTGACCTGTTACTCCTGTAATAATTACTTTTTTCATTTAAATATTATTTAATTTAGAAACCAGTTTTTCAATTTTAGTTTCTTTTAAATTGTGGAAAAGACCCACGTAAAATCCATTGTGATGCAGATCAATCGAGTTGGCATAATCAATTTCATCTTGGAAAAACTCTTTATAGCAAGTTTGGTAACCTAGAAATCCAGATATAATAGGTCTATATTCTATTTCTAGATCCTTGCATATATTCAATGCCTTCTTTTTTTTATCACTCTTGCATATAATAGGTAGACAAAATGGAACATGTTCTCCTTCTTGCAATTCAGTAGGTAAGTAAAATTTATTTAAGTCCAACTTTGATTTAAATAGATTATACAATTTTTTTCTAGATTCTGTATATTTCTCCACTCTTTTTAGGTCTAGCATACCAACAAAAGCATTGAAATCTGAGTTTCTAAAATTATTACCGAGAGTATAAAAATCAAAAAGACTATCCACTAATTTATTCTCATAGCAAGAAGTATCTATGTCGTAAGCTTTTAAGCTCCTAACCATGCCATGATTTCTGTTGATTAAATAATATTCATACTCCTCTTTCGAATTAGTAAATATAAAGCCTCCCTCAATAGATTGTATTTGATGACCGAAATACGTTGAGGTTGTGGAAGTAAAAAACGAAGAAACATTTTTATTATCATAAGTTCCAAATGTATTTTCACAATTATCAAAATTTATATTTACTCCATATTTTTTTTGCAACCTCTGATATTCGCCCATTTTTGGAGTAAATCCAATCAGTGAAGTTGGAAAAACACAAGCTATTCTATCTTTATTCTTAATAATGAAATCTTCTAGTTTGGATAGATCCATAGAGAAATCAGATAAATTTATATCAATAAATTTAGGATTAAATCCCGCTTTAATCCAAGGAGAACAAGATGTCTGCCAAGTAGTTGAGGGTAACACTACAATATTCCTATCTTCACAAACAGATTTTTGATAATCCGCCAAAAGAGTATTAGCAGTAGACCCGCTTGAAACATAAACAGAATATTTACAACCCACATAATCTGCCATTTTGAATTCAAACTCTTTAACTCTATCTCCTTGAGTCCACCTGTTAGAAGGATTCAATATAAATTTGCAAATCTTGAGTCGATCTAAAAAAGAAAAATTATTAATATTTAAGGGCCAATTCATAAGGTATTGTATACTTTGATTATATTTTTTGCTACAGAAGTTTCGCTAAACTTTTCTTTATATTGAATGCTATGTTTTTCAACAAAATTTTCACAAGCATCATTCCATTCTGGATTATTTATAGAAGAAGATATTTTATCTGGAGAGGAATCAACGCCTATTCCAGACCATAGTTCTTCGCTAGTTGGGTCATCCTTACAAACAATTGTCTTTGTTTTTGTCACAATTGATTCTAGCGCTGGTAACCCAACAGATTTAAAAGCTGAAGGAAAAAAGAAATACTCCACAGAATTATAAAATAAGTTAAGAACTTCATCACTCACCACTCCATAGTAATCTCCCCACCTTGGGTTCTCTGAACCCACTATAGCTAACGAGTCTACAGGATCTCCCATCTCCATTATTGTTTCAGCAACAATGTGAAACCTTTTGTTAGGATCATTTGCTCTTCCAACATAAAGGTATTTGTAATTCTTGCCTCTTTGGTTTTTGATTTTATCTTTATCTTGCAAGTCCAAGTAAGAGACATTTTTTATGGGGTTGTAAATTACTTTGCTTTCTAAATCACACCAATTTAATAATTGCCACTGAACCTCTTCGCATATGCATGTGACTAAATCACAACCTTTTAACTTTTCTTTTAGGTCCAAGGGGTCGTAGCTTCTCCCATAAGGATTGTCTATGTAAGGATATCTAGATATATCATACTTATTTCCGTCAATACAGTGAGGAGGCAAATCCAAAACATTATAGATTATTTTAGCTTTTGAATTCTTGTTTTTAAAATCAAGATCATACGAAGAAGGATCGTTGCAGTAAATCATATCTGCGTCCTCTATATTTGTTATTTGGTGACCTAAAGAAATAAAACCATTCCTAATTCTATCTATTTGATTTATATAAGCTTCTGCTCCTGCACAATAAATATTCATATTGTTTTTACTTCTGGTTTTTTTTGATTAAATTTTGTAAAAAATTCTTCTCTAAATGAAAGTTTATTATTTTCTTCATCCCATTCATAAGAACAGATCCCATTATATCTTTTAAGTTGATACTTTATTTTTGCTTTTAAAAACTCTTTAGAACCTACCCAAGAATAGTGGTCAGGAAAACAATTTTCTTTAGGTATTTGTGTAATAGATAAATTTTTATAGTCTACAATTTGGTTATTAATATTATAAGCTATATCGTTCTCATAATAAAAATGACTCAACGCATTTTTCCCTTTATACTTTGTAGAAAAGATTCTTGGTGGATTAAAATCCTCAATATAATGACCTTTTGAAAAGACGAAATTTTTAAAGTTTATCTTATATGATTGGCTTTCGGGATTTTCTTTAATATATTTAATTGTTTTTATTATATCATCTTCTGAATAAAATTCATCCTGATCTAGAAGCCATATATAATCAAGATCGTGAACCATCAAATGTTGCAGGGGAGAATTTCTAGAGAAGGAATCATTCGCCTCTTTGCCTAAACAAATATAATCGATAAAATCTCTATGGTATTTTAGGAGTTGTATCGGAGTTTCCGTATCATCAATGTCCCACCCACTTTCAACATAATCTTTGTATTGATAGCTTGACACAGCTACTTTTTTGATCTCTGGTATACTTTTCCAGTTTTTTAAAACCCTCTCTGTATATTCAGGAAAACCATAAAAATTACACAGTAAACCTATTTTCATAAACTTTTCCAAAGGTTGAGATTATGCTTTTCCGATTTTCTGTCTTTTAGCTCCTGCTCTGTAATATCATGAGAATTTGGATCACCGCCTGTAGCCTCTACCCAAAAATTATGCCAAAATTTATTTACCTTGATCCTTTCTTTTAAATCGACATAACCTAGATGGTATACAAAAGGCATCCCACTAGCACAATATTTAAGAGTATTTTCTATATCTGTGATATCGCAGAGAGGATATGTTTGCAGGAGTTCTCCTTCGTCATTAATCAATTCATCTGTACTTGTTTTATTGTAATCTGGTCTCCCGTCTTCTTTTATACCAAAGTTAACTGGTCCTCTATTTAAACCTTTCTTGTGGATATACCATTTTGCACCAAAATCTATATAATGATTATAATTACCATAAAGATTTACTACTGGGACAAAGAGAGACGCAAATTCGTTAGACTGAATTAACTGTTCCCCCAAGTTTACTATGGCCGATTTATCCCCACCTAATCTTTCGTCCAAGTTTTGTTGGACCATTAAATCTCCAGAACAAGCTTGTAGAGCAGAATTCTCTGTTTTCCCATAACAATACGGGTCATCATAAGAAATATCTACTGATACGACTTTAAGATTATATCCCTTCTCTTCTCCATACTGCCTAATGACATTATCTGTATCGTCTTCACTTTTATTGACTGCTATACAAACTTCGTCAGCGTAGAAAAACCAATTGTCTAATGCGCCCTTGTGATCAAATCCTTTATCTAAAATGTTAAAGGCTGTTGAATAAATACTTATTTTCATAATTAAAATTTAATTTGTTTAAAACAGCTGAAGTCGTGCTTATCTATAAACCCCTCTTTTTGTTGTAAGATTTTATATCTATACCAATCATTTAAAAATTTGTCAAAGTTTATACATTCTTTTATTTCGTCATTCAATCTATATCTGAAGCATTCCTCAATTGAGGGCAAACAAAATGGGTTAAGCCCCTCCTTTTTAATGAGTTCAATTAATTTAGAACGATTCAGGTATCTTTCGTTTACTAACTCTATATCATCTTCAAATCCTAATAAAAGATGATTAGTGTTAGGAAAAAAATAGTATTTAAAATTATGATCAATGAAATATAGAGGGTCTTGTCTTTTCTCTGACCTAATATTTTTTTGAAACCCCTCCTCCCAAAAGGATTGCTTGGAAAGTTCTAGAGACTTTGTCACTCCAGAAATCCCTTCGTGAGGGTTGTTTACAAATGCTGTTTGCTCATTGAATTTAAATAAAAATCTTTTATTATGCAAGTATACTCCATCTACTCCTGAATAATCAAGGTATGAACAAATACTCTTTAATTTCCCAGTAAAATCTGGAGAAAGTCTTTCTAAGGTATCTATTGTAAGAAACCAATCTCCGACTTCCATGTAACTCTGAAATAACGAGTGATTCCTGCTGAAGTCCAATCTATTGCACCATTTAGTGTAAATTATCTCTCCCTGACCCTTTACGCTTTCCAAGTAATCTGCCCCATCATCCTTGGGGTAATGAAAAGTCCAAATAAGACCATCAAAGTCATCTTTAATTGGGTCGATTAATTCTTGAAGATCTTGTTTATGACCCTCCGTAGTTATACCTATTAACCAAAGTTTGTTCATCCTATATGTTCTGTGTAAATTTTTTCAGGATCAAAGAATGAAAATGGAGTATTGCTATTGCTCATGGGTTTCAAAAGATGTCCAGACATTAACTCGCAATGATAAGACCCAAGTTTATCTAAATATTGTTGAGCTGCCTTCCATGCAATAAATATTTCGTTAGTCCTGCTGATATTAGGTTGAAAAGTAAAAGTAGGACCATATTGAGTGTAATTTACAGCTTGAGTTAAAATATCTCCAGTCTCCTTGTGACTATCTCCATCTGGAGGTCCATATTCTTCGCTCCGATTAAGTCTTACACAAAGTTGATCAGGATTATTGTCTAGAAATTCTAGGCATTCCTCAATAACTTGTTTTAGGCAGATTTTTGAATTTATTAAATTATCATCCTCTAGCCACAAAGAATATTTTTGTTTTCTTATTTCTTTGTCCGAATATGCTTTATAGATATCTTTAAAATACCCAGCGGAATGCGACAAGTGATTCTCGCTATGATATACTATATTTTCTTTAGACTCTATAACTCTAATATCAACAGAATTGCAAAATGCTTTTATCTCATCTGCCACTTTTTCTTCTCCGTCTCTCGTCTTTAAATGCAAGAGCTTGTTGGCAAATAAATTAAAATCTATCTGATCATAAAGATTAGTAATGCAATCTTTGTAAGTGTGCTTGCCACCATGACCCATGGTAGTGCAAAAAACTATTAGATTTAAGGGTAATTTAGACATGGAATCTCTAGGATTTATGGAAAATAAAGACTTAGAGATTACTGTCGCCTCAAGTAGATAAAATCTTAACCTTCCATATTATAGCAAAGAAAAAAGAGAAATCAATTATTTTTGTCTTTATGCTTCGCAAGACTTGCATTCCATTAAAGATCTCGATAATTCTTGGCTTGGATTAGAACTTCTTTGGTAATATAGACCTTTTACTCCATTCTCCCAAGCGTAAATCATAAGCTGGTTAACTTCTTTTAAGGGAGTTTTTGGGGCTATCATCAAATTGAGAGATTGACCTTGGTCCAAGTATTTTTGTCTCTGCGCTGCTTGAATAACTATTTCTTTTTGAGATATCTCTCCAAATGTCTTGAATACTTCCTTGTCTTCGTCAGACATAAAGCTCAAATGCTGAACAGAGCCTCCTGCCACAAGAATGCCCAGCCAAATCTCATCGTTGTCCTTATTGTATTCTGATAATACATCCTTTAAATAAGGGTTTTTGTAAGTAAACTTGCCTTTAGCAAGGTTTTTAACAAAGTAATTTGAGTTTAAGGGTTCAATTGAAGGTGAGACTTGCCCAAGAATAAATGAACTGCTAGTAGTCGGAGCTATCGCTAAAGTTGTTGTATTGCGGCGACCATAGTTTTCCGCATATATAGGACCACCCAAAAGATCAAATAATTCTTCTGTCGCTTTATCACTTCGTTTCCTGATTTCTTTGAAAATAGAGCTATTAGCTAACTTTGCTTCCATACTCTCGAATCCAATCTTCTTGCTTTGTAGGTAGGAGTGCCAGCCAAGAACCCCCATTCCTAAAGCTCGATGCCGTCTAGCAAAGTCATGAGAAGGTCTCATAAAAGGAATATCTTTAGTCTTTTGTATATACTCTTCCATTACCGCATCAAGAAACATCGTCAAGGTTTCAACCGCATCAGTCTTAATTATCTCGTCCCACCTAACTAGGTTTAAGGATGATAGGCAGCAAACAAAAGACTCTTCTTCTATAGAGGGTAAGCTGATCTCGTTACAAAGATTAGAGGCATATATCTCCATCTCATTGTCTTTGTAGCAGTCTGGCGCTTGATTATTTGCAGTGTCTTTGAAAAACAAATATGGATACCCTGTTTCAAATCTTTTTTTAATTACTGAAGCCCAGATCTGACGTTTGTCAGCATCTCCATCAATCATTGATTTCATCCAATCATCTCCAACTGTAACTCCAAAGGACATTTCTTGAATGGCGTTCCCCTCACTTCGGATGCGAAGAAACTCCTTAATATCGGGATGCTCAATGGGCAAGTAAGCAGCAAAGGAGCCTCGTCGGACATTTCCTTGAGAAACAACAGCGGCCACTTTATCAAATAGCTCCATGAAATGCACCGCCCCAGATGACTCTCCACCAGAATTAATTTTTGCTCCCCGACCCCGAAGGTCTCCAAAGTAAGCAGAGGTTCCAGAACCATGTTTGGTCTGCATTCCAACTTCGCTTTGTTTAGCTAGGATTCCATCCATTCTGTCTGGCACATAAACCCCATTGCAAGAAATAGGCAACCCCCTTTTTCTTCCGAAGTTAGACCAAACAGGAGAAGCGAGAGAGTAAAATCCCTGCTTCATATAAGACTCGAATTTATCAGAAAACCCCTCAATTCCCAAGTATCCTTGAGCAGTGTCACATATAGATTTAATTCTTTCTTCTGGAGTTTCCCCTTTCAAATACCCTCGCTCAAGAAAAACTCTTGAATCCTCATTTAGCCAATAATAATCTTTCATTTAAAAAAGTTCGTCTGCATTGAAGACTTGTGAATTCTTGGAATATTCCACAGGCCTAGAATAAAAGAAGTCTGTAGCGTTATTGCCGTGCAACTCCTCCTCAAACCAGAGAGTATCTCTTAATAAATTTTTATCAACCTCAAAAGGTTGTTTGAAACCGATTTGTCGCATGGAGTCATTAATTCTATTTTTAATAAACTCCTTGACGAGGACTGAATTAAGACCTTTTTGGCTGATTCCATTAATCATCCAGTCTACAATTTGACTTTCTGCATTAAAAGCTTGCCCAGCTTCGTGTAAAATCCTCTCCTCCAGCTCTTCGTCAAAAAGCTCAGGATGCTCTTCTCTAATAGTGTTGATAAGCTTCATCCCAACAAGGCCATGTAGGTTCTCTTCATTACGAGTGTATTTAACCTGCTGGTCAGTGTCCTTTAGAACATTTTTATTGCGAGCAAACCAGTTTATGATGTAAAATTGGGAAAACAACGACACGTTCTCTACAAAAAGAGTGAATAGGATTAAGGCGTAAACATATTGCTTCTTGCTATTCTTGTAGAACTTATGGGTATATTTACGCAAATAGCTTACTCTACCCTCAATAAAGTCCAGCTTTAAGTTTTCTTCAAACACATCTTCTAAACCAAGAACCTCTAAAAGTCGCTCATAAGCATTATTGTGAATGACTTCGACGTTAGCCATTACAAAACCTAAATCGCTCAAAGAAGGATGGGGGAGATTATCTCCTAATTTGCTCCAAAACTTCTTAACAGCTACTTCGATTTGACCAATTGCCGAAAGAGTTCGCACAATTATTTCTTTCTCCTGATCATTTAGAACAACATTGAAATCTTGAATATCAGAGGTGAAGCTAAATTCCTTGTCGGTCCAAAATCCGTTGTGCATTGCTTCAATAAATTCTCCTGCCCATGGATAATGGTCAGGCTTTCTGGAGATTTGTTCGTCAAAGATCATCTTATAATTTTACACAGGATATTCCCCTCTAGAACTGCGTCAACCTTATTTTTAAGAAAAATAGCTCCGCTCATTAAATTAATATAACGTAAGGGACACGTAGCCATTATTATTTTAATACGTATCCAATACGAGCATTTTGAATACGGGCGTTTCCAATACGATATTCTCTATTGTAAGGATATATTTTCAGCCGTCAAGAATAAAGTATTTTTTTATTTTTCTTGATTTTCTTCCTTTTTCCCGTATAGTAAGTAAAAGTGATTAAGAGTTTAACAGATTTAGATCTAACCTTATTGATTAAGGAAGATAATGACGAGAATGCTTTGAATGAGTTGATTTCTAGGCATTCGGGAATTTACGTGGACATGCTCTACAAATTTGGATCTAGTTGCCTGACTCAAACCCAAGTGTCTGATATTATGGGGGAAAAAGACTATGTCATCTATAAGGCTGCTTTAGAATACGACGAAACTAGAGCTAAGTTTTCCACACATCTTGCAAATAAGACAAAATACATGTGTCTTACTCAAAAAACCAAGAATAAAAATAACAAGGTTACAGGAAATTTTGACGAAATACAATTTTGCCAAAAAGATAAATCTTATACTCCAGATAAATCTTGCCGATTAAATGACTGCTTCAGCAGAATCATTAATTTAATAGAATTACATAAAGACAAGCGTTTAAAGATAATTTTCCATGAGAGATATTTTTGTGGACCAAAGGGCAAGTTAAAACCTTGGAAAGATATAGCTCAAATGATAAATTTGTCTGCTCAAGGATGTATAAATATTCATAATAGAGCTATAAAAGAATTAAGTCAAAAAATAGATGATGAAAAAATTAAATTTTGAAGGGCCAATAAACTCTCTTAGCTTAGGAAATGTGACAATTAATTTTCTAAGAGAGCTAAAAGAAAGAGATATTGATATTTCATTATTCCCTATAGGAGAAAAAGGAGACTTTTCTGCTTACGATAAAATACCTGAAGAATTTCGGCAGTGGGTAAGCAATTCAGCTTCAGTAAGACTTAAGAATCTAGACAAAGAAACTCCCTCATTGAAGATTTGGCACATTAACGGTTCAGAAAAAACTCTACCCAATCAATTCTTATACACTTTTTACGAATTAGATTCGCCCACCAAAGAAGAAGTAAATATCGTCAAACTACAAAAACATGTATTTTTCTCATCATCAGAAGCGGCGAAAGCCTTTAAACAAAAAGGTTGCAATAATATTAGCCATGTCCCTCTTGGCTTTGATACGGATTTCCATGAAACGAAAAAAGAATACTTAAAAGATACTATCCATTTTGGTCTTGTGGGAAAGTTTGAACGAAGAAAAAACACACAAGCAATCATACAACTATGGACTAAAAAGTTTGGCAATGACCCCAAGTATCAACTTTCTTGCTTGGTGAAAAATCCATTCTTTAATGAGAAGCAAATGTCTCAGGCAATTTTTAATTCTCTTGGTGGTCAGTCTTGGTCAAACGTTAATTTCTTACCTCACCTTAAGACCAATTCAGAAGTTAATGATTTCATTAATTCAATTGATATAGATCTTTCTGGCCTTTCTAATGCTGAAGGCTGGAATTTACCGTCTTTTAATGCTACAGCCCTTGGTAAATGGTCTTTGGTAAGTAATTGTTCTGCCCATAAAGACTGGGCAACAAAAGAAAACTGCATTTTAGTAGAGCCAGCTGGCAAACAACCTTGTTACGATAACTTCTTCTTCAAGGAAGGTTTACCATTTAATCAGGGAGAATATTTTAAATTAAAAGCAGACGATATTGAAAAAGGTTTTGAGGAAGCCCTAGAAAAAGTGGGACAAAAGAACACAGAAGGGACAAAATTGCGTGACAATTTTTCCTACTCTAAATCTATCGATGCGATTTTATCCCGTATTTACGAAGAATAAATATTGGCACAGATTATGTTAAAGAAGAACCATGAACAATTCATATAAAAAATATTCGAAAGACAGTTGGCAGAATAACACAGAAATAGCGCTCACTGACAACGGGAACGATTACGTGGCTGAATTCGAGCTAGCAGGATTCTCTAAAGAAGATCTTTCTGTTTCAGCAAACGATGAAAGACTTTTTGTCAATGCTAAAAACGACACTAAACAAAAGGAATTCAAATTAAATTTATATGGGATTGTTTCTGTGGATAATATAGCATCAAACATGAAGAATGGACTGTTAAAAATAACTCTTCCCAAGAAGAGTGTTGTAGGTAAAAGAAAAGTAGAAACCACGTAGTGCCAATATACATATACAAGCATCCCGCAAAAGACGAGTATGAGGAGGTTATTCAAGGAATGAATGACCTACATAGGTTTTTTAAAGATGGGAAAGAATGGAAGAGAGTATATCTTAGTCCAAATGCATCTATATCTAGCAATGACGACCCATTTAATCCCAACTCTTTTGTAGAAAAGACTGGGAAAATGAAGGGGACAGTTGGAGATATGATGAGTTATTCTGAAGAACTCAGCGAAAAAAGAGCGGATAAGCACGGGGGACAAGACCCAGTCCTTAAGCAACACTTCAAGGACTACGAGAAACAAGTGGGAAAAAAACACATTTCCGACAAGCCAAAATTATTTGAGGACAAATCGATGAAAATTGATTTTTAATTAAATTGGAGAGGTTAAACCTATCCCAGCCCAATGTCCTCCGCCTACTCCAGAGACAAATACGCATAAAGTATTTCCTGAAATAGCCAATGCTCCAGTCGCTTCTATTGCAGGTGAACCTTCAGAAGAACCCATGTCATTTCCAAGCCATCTAGGTAAAGCAAAGCCTGTTTGAAATCTTGTTATTCCAGTTACAGTATGAGACCCATTGAACATTTCTTCATTTACTATAGTAGAACCACTAAGAATTGCATCGCTTAAAACCTCAAGGTTGCCGCTAAATATTCCACTTGCCCCGTCTCCAACGTTTATACCTTGGTCAAAGTATGTGCTCCCACCTTCGAAAAAATGGCCTGAGCTAAACTGTGCGTAAAAAGCATTCTGCTGAGTTACTGTTAAAGAGGTTGATGCTAGGTTGTCTTTTAAAACAGCGCTTCCCGTTGCAGTCTTAGTAAAAGTAACTCCATGTCCAGCCAAGCAAACATTTTCTTGGCTTCCCGTCTCAAACGAAATTGAATCTGCGCGGAAAATAGCATTATTAATACCGCTGATAGTGCTATTATTGGACGAAATTGCAAAATTATCATAGGCATTCGGTCCACCTCCAATAGCATTATTGCCACCCAAGAACAGAATATTCCCTAAGTTAGGATCGAAGGAATTATTTGAAAGAGGAGCTAATTCAGCGACCCTTCTTCCATTATTGGTTAAATTTCCTGTAAAAGAAAAGTCTCCCGTTAAACCCTTAGAAAGATTTAATTGAACTCCAGTATTACTTTGAACAATGTTTAAGTCTCCAGAATCACTAAAGAAAGTATGTAATTGGATTTGTTCTGGTTGAATTTTGTTGAATGCCATGATACAATAGATTATCTTCTATAAATTACACAAATTCAATGAAATTTACTCTTTATAAGCCAAACTCCAAAAATGCAGGGTCAGCATTCAGTTTTGACATCGCCAAAGACAAAAAAGGAAATGCAGTCATGTATGTCTCTATGATCCAACAACACAGCTGGAATGATCAAACTAAAAATGGTTCTTTTAAAGAGAATGCGAAAAATCCAGAAAAATCTGGCACTATAAAACTAACCCCCACAGAAGCTGGAGAAATCCTGTCCTCGCTAAAAACAAGAATTCCTTTCGTGGCATTTCATAGGAGCGAAAAAGATACTACTATTATTAAATTCACCCCTTGGGACAAAAAAAGGAAAATTATGAATAAAAATGGAGAAGAATGGATCGAAACTCCTGCTTTTGGCTTTTCCGTTACCCGAAATTCATCTCAAATATTCAAGCTTCCACTTGAAGCAGGAGAAACACAAGTTCTAGCAGAACTTATGAAAAAATACATTTCAAATTCTTTTATTGTAGCGGACTCATATAAGGAATCTTATCAAAGCCAAAAGCCAAGACAAGAAGCTCCAAGACAAGAAGCTCCAAAACAAGAGCCTCCAAAACAAAAAGAAACTGAAGACGAAGACTATGGAGTCCCATTCTAAAAAACTCAGGGTTCTAGTCCACTCTAATCATAGTAGGCTTGTTACTGGATTTGGCAAAAATGCTAAAAATATTCTTTTAGCATTACATGCTGACCCGCAAATTGAAGTTATTGAAGCTGGAAATGGAGTTAAATTTGGGGCTGACTTATTGACTCCTTGGGAGTCTTATGGGACTAGCCCCACTGACCCACTTGTTTTGCAAGGCATACAAGGCAATGGGCAGAAAGAAAGAATGGCTCAATATGGATATTATACTATCGACGAAATTGTCGATAGATGTAATCCAGATGTTTACCTTGGAATCGAAGACATTTGGGCGTTTTCCGAATATCACAAGAAACCTTGGTGGAATAAAATCAATAAAGTTCTTTGGACGACATTAGACAGTTTGCCGATTTTAGACCAAGCCCTGCAAATGGAGCCTCTTTGCGATAAGATGTTAGTGTGGGCATCATTCGCAGAATACGAAATGAAAAAGCTTGGACACAAGAATGTCGAAACACTCCACGGAGCTGTTGACTACTTTCATTTTAAGCCGATAGACCACAGGTCTTCCATAAGAAAGAAATTTGGTTTGGATTCAAATTATGTGATAGGTTTTGTTTTTAAAAATCAATTAAGAAAATCAGTCCCCAACCTTCTAGAGGGTTTTAAAATTTTCAAAAAACAGAATCCAGATGCTGCAGCAAAACTGTTATTGCATACTGATTGGGCAGAGACTTCTCATGGCTGGGATATACCGAGATATCTTAAAGAGATGGATATTGATCAAAATGATGTCCTTTCCACCTATCTTTGCCATGCTTGTGATTACTTTCATGTAGCCCCTTATCAAGGAGAAGATAAAAATTGCCCTCAGTGCAAAACAGAAAAGTCATTTAAAACTAAAAATAGCGCAAAAGGAGTTAACGAAAAACAATTAAATGAACTCTATAATTGCATGGACGTTTACTGCCATCCATTCACAAGCGGAGGACAAGAATTACCCATTCAAGAAGCGAAGGCAGCAGGACTGGTAACTTTAGTTACAGGTTATTCTTGTGGAACAGACTCTTGTTACAAACGCCAAGGAGGAATTCCTCTAAAGTGGAATTCATATAGAGAGCCTAGCACTCAATTCATTAAAGCATCTACTTGCCCGAAAGATATTGCAAAAAAGTTAAAAATGGTCTTCCATATGCCAAAAGCAGAAAAACTTCTTTTGGCAGAAAAAGGATTAAAATATGTAAAAAAGAATTTTTCTGTTGAGTCCACTGTAAACAAACTCAAGAATATTTTGTTTTCTCTAGAAAAGCCCATAATCAAAGAAGAAGAGACGAAGGACTCCCCCAAGACTTTAGGGATTGAAGATGCATTAGGAGATGAAGGCATCTCTAATAGGATCGCCGTTGTTCTTCCTGAATCAGCTGGAGATATTCTCATTCTGAATTCTTTAATGAAGAATCTTAAAGATTTGTATCCAGAAAAAAACATATACGTCTTTACTAAACCTCAATTTTATCAGATGATTGAGGATAATCCAAGTGTTCATAAAATCCTTCCATATCAAGATAGTCTTCAAAACCTATTAATGTTAGAAGGAAGGGGGGACCATCAGGGGTATTTTGACATGGCTTTTTTGCCTAATATCGGGACACAAAAACATTTAAACTATCTCCATAACGGTAAAGATAAAACACAATTTGAGTTACGATGAGCCATTTAGCAGAGGAATACGCCAAATCATGCGGAGTAAAGATTGGTAAGCCAGTATTGAATCCTCATTACTTCCCAGTTTTATATGATAAATATATTACAATTCATAATGACAAGAAGGTTCAGGCAAAAGAATACGATATGTGGGTTGATGTTATTGAACTTCTTAAAACGCATTTGGGAGATATTAAAATCATCCAAGTCGGAGCTAAAGGAGAAAAAACAATTGACGGCGTAGATGCTCATATGCCCACAGAAACTCTGAAGCAATCTGCTTATATTATAAAAAACTCTTTAGGACATGTCGGGATTGATAGTGTCCCTATTCACATCGCTTCTGCATTAGATAAGCCCGTTGTAGGCATCTATGCTCACACATATGCAGACACATGTTCTCCGCTTTGGAATGATAAAACAAAAGCGATAACAATTGAATCAGATAGAGGTGGCAAAAAACCCTCATTTTCTTTAGAGGAAAATCCAAAAACGATCAATTTCATAAAACCAGAAGAGATCGCTCAAGCTGTTCTTGATGTTTTAGAAATCGATGAGAAAGTTGTTCATGAAACAATTTTCATTGGGGGTAATTGTAAGTCAGATTTTTACGAGGTTATACCGATAAAGCGCACAAATATTGTGTCTGATAATATTGATGTAAGGATGGACTACGCTCACAACGAAGAAGTCTTAAATTACATCCTCCAAAGGAATAAAGTGGAGGTTACGACCACAAAACCTATTAATGAAAATCTCATTAGGTCCAAAAAGATAAAAAAAATAATCTATAAGGCGGAATCTTTTGATGTTGAGTTTCTCAACCTAGTGAAGGAAGTGGGAGTGCCTATTATAACAATATGCACATCTTCGAAAAACCTTCCTGAAGAAAGATCTAAAAACTTTGATCAGCTAATTAATTATCTAGATACTCAGGCAATTATTGAGAATAACAAGAAAAAGATCAATGTAGATGATTTTAATACAATTAAAATTAAAAGTAATAAAAAAATAGTTTGCGGAGACGATATTTACCCAAGCTATTTTGATTTGAATGAACGCAAAAATTTAGATCATTTTTACCTTGACTTAGAATTCTTTAGAGTTTATCATGACCCACATGAGCAAGAATAGTGTTTACGGCCCAGATATTTACAAGAGAAACGAGCATGGTCTTTTAGGGAATGCCCTATATTCTTTCAATGAAGATGGTTCTGTTGATTGGAGGTCCATGATTAAAGACAACTTCCTTTATCCTAATAAAGATTGGTTTGAGGCAAGAAAGAAGCCCATCCCAAGTTCTACTGACGGATTAAGAGATAATCAACTCTTGATTATGCTTGGTGGCATCAAGGAACTCGCCAAAATAAGAGGCTATAGTTCTGTAAATTTTGATATAGATAACATTTCAGACGGTTACGTTACGGCCAAATGCACAATTGAATGGGATGGCAATTACGAGTCATCTATTACTACCTATACAGATGTCGCGAATGCCACATTAGCTAACACAGATGCTTTTTGTGCGAAATTTTTAGAGACTATCGCTTGCAATAGGGCTTTTGTTAGGTGTGTTCGCAATTACTTGGGCATTCACATTGTAGGTGCTGATGAAATCGATAAGTCAAAAGGGGCTAATAATTCCAATACAGTGGAGTATGATGCATCCAGCGATGCTGTAATGTTCCCATTAACGCCTTCAGGATCGCTTCAGAAGGCCTTGGGCGAGAATCGCGGAGTAAACTCCTTTGAGGAGTTTAAAGCGCTTTTAAGGGCGTTCTGGAAGGATAATTCTTATCGTCCCACCGTTTCTGGAGAGTTCACTAATGAAGAGAAAGAGAAAGAGATGTCGAAGGAAATTAAAAGTTGGAAATCTTATGACGACATCCCAGCCAAAGAGTGCAGGAAATTGATTGCAATTTGCAAAAACTCATAAACCCAAGGCATTTCTCTGCCTTGCGTTGAAGGACTTTGGAAGCATTGACTTTGGAGTGAGGGCTTCCATTCCTTCCGTTATCATGAAGCTTTGCTCTGGCGGTATAAGTTTAATTGTAGATTCGCTTACGGTTGTAGTGATCCCATTGCTGCCAACAGAAATAGATACAGAGTTCATTGTCGGGAAAAACTCTGGGACTACTAGCCCGTAAAAAGTCCTACTAGAACTCTGAGGCCTATCATAACGATTGTTGTATTTCCCCCTGATTTCCTGCAAAACTTTCATTTCGGCTGTAGAGCCAGAAGCGCTTGATAAACTTAATTTATTAATAATTGATTTGTTAGTCTCAATGCGAGGGGGACTTTGAATAGAATTATATTTGAAATCATACCTATCAAAGAGATCGGCTAGTTTCTGACCTGATTCAGAAGAACTTGCTATCTGATCATCTTCTTCCTCTTCTCCTTCTTCACCAATCTTATTAACTCTTGTTTTACTTCTTGTATAAGTTAGTTTTATGGTTTTCTTTACCTCAATAGCGTTCATGAACTTTTGCGTCGATTCTTTGAGTAAATTAATTATTCCTGTCCCTAAAGTTTTTCCTGTTACTTCTTTAGGAACAGAAGGCCCTCCGATATAAAACTGATTTTGAAATCCTAGTTGGTCTACTATTTCATAAAAATCACCCAACATAGAAAAATCAACTTTAGCATCTTCTCCCTCCCTCTCTAGTTTAGGCAGCGCCCTGAGACCAACAAAATAATTATCATGTATCTTTTTTACTGGATTTCCGATTTTTGTTTTTCCTCGATCTTCTTTAGTTTGAGTTAATAGCCCCAAGTCCTTAACTGTTAAGTCTTTTTTGGTGTTTAAATTGTCAAGGTAAGTGGAAATTGAAGATAACTCTGGAATTTCTGAGATTTTGTCGTTTCCTTTTAATGGTCCAACAATAACAATATTATTACTATTTGAAAACTCCATCCTTTCAGACTTGTAGTCAGAGTAGGCATTTGAGATATAGATTCCCCCAGCAATTTCGAAATACGACTTTAAAAAACTATACAATTCTGTTGTGTGAGGCCTAGGCATTTTCTTGGGCGTAGGATTGTCTTCAACGCTGATATCGTTATACATTAATCTAAGATATTTAAATTTATTATCCAGCCTATTCATGCCTTTAAGCTTAGTAAGTTTAGCTACTACTTTTGCCCGTGGTTCGGCTTCATCGTCATATACACTCTCTAAGTCATCCCCAAAGTAAGTGACGAGCTTTACTCCGTTTCCTTTTACCTCTGCCAAGGGTAAATATGGATACAATTTAGATAGATCGAAGTTTTCTATACTTTCTGCTTTGGCTATAGCAGTACAGAAGTAAGTAAATTTATCAAAGTAATCGTTGCTTTCTTCTTGCTCTATTAAACTAAAGAAAGCTCCCAAAACAGGAATAGGAGCTTTTTTTGTAAGCCCGTAATCTTCAAATCTGCATCTTTTGAAGAATATAGGCCTAGGTCTATAATCAGCTTTTGAACTAGAAGAATCCTTGCTTCTTTCTGTTGTTCCAGAATAGGTATTAACAATCTTATTTAATACATTGGTCTCCGTAAAAGAAGAACTCAAGACATTGGGGTCGTTAGTATTCACATGAGAAGGGATTTTAATTTGACTAGCAATATCAGAGTTAACAAACTCGACGGCCCCAGTTTGAGGATTAATATACCAAAAATACCCTAAGCTTCCCGCTATACTACTTATCACGCTAGACAAAGTCCCACTCACTTCAAATAAAAGGTCGTCAGTTTCTTTCAAACCATTTACGAATACTCCAGCGCTACTTAAAGCTTTCTTAAATTCAGACAGCGTATACCCAAATTTCAAATCATATTGAGATAAATCAGGAGAATCTTTGTAAATTTTACTTACGAAATCTGTGTTTAAAGACAAGTTTTCTTTTAATTCTTTATTTTGATAAATTAAACTTATTTTTACTCCTTTGAAGCTTGATGCAGATTCTATGTTGTAAATCTTTCCAAGATAGATTACAGAGTCCTCTACTACTGGTCCTTGAGTTTTGAAAGATTTCAAAGGCGATCCTTTCACTTCTGTAAAATACGGGACAGAATCTTCGAATTCTCCTCCTTCAGGCCCACAATTAATCCCTCTAACTAAAATTATATAAGAATCCAATATCAAAGATGTTCTATCTGTATATCTTCTTGTTATAACTTTTTTGGTTGGGTCTGCGGATGTAGTTTTTGAAGTGCAGACAAAATTACCTAACATGTTATTGATTTTCTGATTAGTGAAGTTATTGACTTCTCCCAAATCTCCTAAAACGGTTCCTAGGGTCTCGCCATCTTCTACAGATTTTGGATTTACCAAAGAAGTTACAGATGCTGTGTGGCCTCCTCCAGCATTTGTAAAATTCAAATCCACTTTTGTAATACCTTCTTTCATAAAATAATTTCCTCTTTTTTAGTTGTAACCTTAAAGCTTTTTCCTTCAATTGACCCACTAATCAAAGCGCTAACTCCTGTTCTAACTATAGTTACACCTGTATAAAGCTCTAGATAGTTTGATTGGAACTCTGACACACCATTAATATAATAATTAGTCCTTTTTTCAATAAATCCAGAACCAAAAACATCAGGATTTTTTCCTGTCACAGAGTCTGACCTAAATCTTTTCTTGTAAGCGCTGTATTTAAATTGATTTTTATTATCTGATGTAACTACACCTCCGACATTTACAGATTCTGATCCAGCTCCTCCAAAAAGAGGTGTGAAATTAGCCTCTGTCCCAACAGAAACTCCAATACCGACACCAGAATATACTTTCTGGCCATTTAGAAAATAATCGCAATCCGAAAAACTTACTGGCCCTACAGAATTCACGATAGAATCTTTTAAAGATTGTCCGAAATCTCCTGTGGCAACGATAATGTCTGAGCCAGAAACGAGGTTATAGGAAATCTCAGAAAAAGAGTTTTCTGGAGTAGTGTCGTCAAAAAATAATTTTGATCTTTGGAATGGATCAGCTTCTAAGTTTTTTATAAAAAAATCTCCTGTATTTATTTTATATAAAATTTCATTAATGGCTTGCTCTATAATTGGGTCTTCCTGCAGTAGGGTCTGACCATTTAAAGATAATTGGAACCTTTTATCTTCAAGAGATATGTTTCTGTCGTAATAAAAATCGCCTTGAGTTCCTGCCACGCCTTTATTCAATAAAGAATAATTATCGGTATGCAAATCTATAGAAGAGCATCCAGAAATAGTTGAGTCACCAGTAAATATAGTAGAGTCGTAAATCATATTCTTTCTCCTAAATAGTAAATGTAATCTTTCTTTAAGTATTCTCCACTTGTGTCCATTCTAATTCCAGAATTTTTAAGTTTTGTAATTATTGTTTTACTCTCGTAGAGAGGAATCTGTATAACGCCGCTAATCTCGTCTAGTGTCCCTACTTGCATCCTAGATCCAAACAGCTGAACTGAAATCTCACCTGCCCCAGAGACTCCTCTGTCCTCTGCATATTGACTAATAGCGCCTTCTACATCTTGCAATCCAAGAGTATCAAAGGCTGATGTGTCACCAGTCGGCAAATATTGATATCCAGAGTCGGGGTGCAAAAATCCTACTTCTTCTTTGACAAAGTTTGTAGTATTTCCTACATCACAGGATCTATAAACAAAATACCTATCTCCCTCTTCAACACTCGCGTTCGAGGCAGACCGAAAGCTCCCCGTGGACATATATCTTCCTGTTGACAAGTTGATACTGCCAGTATCTTTATAATCGTAGCCTGTAATTCCAGTTTTATAAACAGTAGCTTGGTCGTAACCTGTGATTATTGAATTAGTGCTTGTAGCGCCTATACCAACAAAATAATTTCCTACCATTCCGCTTCCTAATCCAAATATAGTAGAGGGAGAAATATAACCAGACAATAAAGCAAAAGAATTTAAACTTATATTCGAGGTTTCAAATGATCCTCCATTACCTCTAAAATATTGTTCAGAACCTCCTATATAAAATCCTGAATTATTAGCTATGAAGGTAGTATCAAGAGTAAAGTCGTCTTTTTCTATTTCATTATTCAAGAAGTCATACCTGCACATGGTAAGCTGATTAAAGCCAAGCGAAAAACTAATAATATTTCTTTTACTTAATTCTAATTCAGTAGAGGTGTAAATAAAATCCCCATCTTCACCGAATCCTTGGTAAAATAATTTTCCTCTATCTGTTATGCCAAAGTTGAACCCCCTTGCTCCTGTTATAACTTGTTCGTTAATTATACTTGACCCCTTTTCAAGAGATCCAAACAAAACACAATCATTTACCTCTCCATTGAACTCAAAGTCCATAACAACCGAACAATTAGAATAAGGGAAAAGGTCAGTTCCAGTGACTTGCAAATTTGATTTAGACAAATCTCCTTTGTCGTTGAGCAAGAATTCTCCTGTGGCAAAAAGCTTCGCATCTTGAACTGTTGATCCTAAACCTACAAGAACCCCACTATAGACCCCTGTGTCTCTTGCTGGCTCGCAGTTTTCAATAACAGCATAGTTAGTTCCTGCTCTATTATCAATTCCTATATGCCTTCCACTAAGCCCAGAGAAATTATAAAAGACAAACAAGTTTTCATTGCTTCCTAGTGTATCTCTTAAAGAATAATCTAAACCTTTTTCACTCATATTAATAGTATTTACTTATATTATAAGAAATATTCTTATCATTTAAACTACTAGACTCAGAATATATAAATACGCCTGTCATGTATCCACTTACTGTATCTTTAAGTTCTTGGAGATGCCCTGTGGAAGCCTCGCAAGATGCTGCCGCCGATAATTGCCCTGCGGTGCGATTGTTAATTTTTTGCTTAGCGAACCCTCCAAGACTTGGAACAATACCGCTTAGTTCTAAAGGCCTGTTATCTGTTAAAGAAATTTGTAGTCCAGTTAAACTCCCATTAGAAAGATCTGGCCCATTGTCAAAGGAGAGGGAATAAGATATGCTGCTTTGATTGGGGTTTTTTGAAATAGACCTACTAATCGGCTCAGGGTTTATGTAATCCCCGCTTATGTGATACCCACTTGCATACCCAGTGAATTCTTGCAGGGCTTCAATCGCCAAATTTAAAAATCCTGAATCAGCAGCTAGGCCGCTATATTGCTCATCTATTTCTGCAAATCTCTGACCAGTTGCGGGATCTCCAGTGGGAATAACTTCAAATGGAGAATTATATTTAAAATCTCCCTGTATGGAAACCTGCACTTTAGAGTCGTCTTTGCTAGCGCTGACTGTGGAACTCCTTGTATGTAATACGTTTCCTACTTGATCTAAGTTTTCGGGGTTGGAAAAACCATAAGAGAAAGAAATAATATTTGTTCCAGTGTCTATGTCGTAAGATGACGTAGAAGGCCCCCTATCTATAAATGTATAGACTCCACTTTCATAATCAGAAAGAGATGAAACTACCGAATTAACGGCAATTTCTTGAGCCATAGAAGCTGTAAATAATCCTGTAGAAATTATACCTTTAGAGTTTTTAATAGCATCGAAATCCCCTTGAATGCTAGCTGTCACATTAACGTTTAAGCCTTCGTCTCTTCCATATGCTATTGAACAATTAGATTGGAAGACTCCAGATAAACCTGTATGTATATATTCGCTTGTATTGTATCGATAAGTTTCTTGTAGTCCATATGTGTTTTTACTCTTGTCTATGTTTTCGGTCCTAGACATTAAGTATCCCGTAGATCCTGTTAAAAATAAACTCAAGTCATTATATCCTGTGACTCTCCCTGTTACAAAATGCCTTGCATTTACCAATGGAGACGCAGAATTAACCTTAACTCCTTTTGCAGAAACATTATGAGTGGATTCTACAATTCGACCATCCTGTTCGTTGAATGACCAAGTGTCTATTGGGTCAGATATTCCAAAAAACTCTGAAAAACTATTGGACTCATAACAACTAAAGGATACGGAATAAGGCAAGAATGTAGTCAAGTCTGAATCTGAGAAAGAGATGGTTTCTGGCTTTGCTTTCAAAAAAGTCTCGTCTTGTGATTCGTGCGAGATGGTTAATGTCTCAAATGTAGACATCATCCCACTAATCATTTTCATTTTTTGTAAATGCAAGCCGCTTAAATTTTCTCCCGTTAAGTTCCCAACTAATTCAATAGAGTTTTTGGTGTGATCTATTTTTCCAGCAATATAAACAGGCTCAATCCCTTGTCCTACAAAAGGAATAGGACTTGGGAATGAATAACTTCCATATGTAATTTGTTCGGACATTATTCTTCGATAAATAAATAGTTTAAAGTTCTGCTGGCGGTTCCTTGTCCAAGGTCAGTAGTAATAGTATCAGACGTTATATGAATAACGTCTTCATCAACTAATTGATTCAACTCTTCTGTCTTAGATTCTAAAATACTCTTGGCCTTGTATATACCTGCGCCTTGACTAACTGTAGCTTGAGCCGTAACGGATGCTTTCCCAACTGTCTTCATATTATTTTGGACAATCTGGTCTTCTAGACTCGTCAAATTTAAAAACTTTTCTATTCTTTTTATCTGATTTGTTTTTGATAAAGTTTTCTTTAGTTTAAGTAGGCCGTTATTCATGTTTTGGTAAGCATTGTCAGTAGTATATTTAATGCTCTCATTTATTTTCCCTTGTGTTTTTAAAAAGTCCGTTGATCTACTTTTCTCAAAAAACAATACAGTTGGATGAAATAAACGTCTAATTTTAGTCTGATACAATTCTTGCTCACTACCCCAAGAAGATCTTGCGTTATTGAATTTAGAAATTTGGTTTTTCCCTTCTGATGAGAACGCTATATTTAAATCATAATTTATAAATCTGCCATCTTTAGATTCTGACCCAAGATAAGTAATAGAGTTTTTTTGTGATTTCGCAGGATCTGTAGAAAAAGAAATTGTTATATTAGCTTTGTTTCCATCTGAAGATAGAGCTTTCGATATAGAAAAAGGATCTCCAAACTCCGTTTGCTCTTCAGTTTTTTTAGCATCTATTATATTTGCTATAGCCGAATTAATAACATTTTGAGAATCCAGTCTAAGGGAAGTTAAATCTATATTAATAGTCTTATTTAAATAACCTCTTTGATCAACATCAAGTTTTTGAGTCTCTTTCTTGCTGACTTTATTGACATCGTCCACTATAGAAGAGGCAACATTTTCTTCTATAGAAACAGTAAGGCCTATAAGATCGTAAGTTTCATTTATTAACCCCCGAAAGTTGTCGCTGATTTTTGCATTTTCAGATATTCCATCTTCTTGGTATCCAAAATTAGGCCTATTAGAAAAGTAATAATTTGTTAAAAATGTTTTAGCGTTATTTAGGAATTGCCCACCTGCTTCTTGCGAATACGTTAAAGATGTTTTTCTATTTGAAGTATATTCGTCCCCAGACCTAGAGAAATTATAAGACTCAGAAAAGCTAGATATAGCATGAGGGTTTGGGATATATTTTGCAAATTCTGTGGAAGAATAGTTGTCCAGCCTTCTGTGTTCTTCTATTGAAATAGATACATTTTCAGAGCCTACTAAAGTCCCAGCCTCAAAGTTATAATTAGTTATTTTTCCATTAATATAATCATCGGCTCCTATTCTTGCCGTAATATTTGGCCTATTATAAGCGTTCTTGATGGCCTCTCTACCATTTAATAAGCTTGTTTCGTTTTGTTCAATATTAATGTCGGAAACATCAATTTGATAGGTTCCGATAACTTTATATCCAAATAACTCTTCAGTGTCTAGATAGCTATACTGTATCTCGACAGAAGAAGATATGACATTAGTTACTATTAAATTAATTGGCATTTATTTTTCTGGAGTTGTTAAGTCCGCAAGCATTGTTTCAATATGAGCCATAAAAAGATCAAGAGAGTCTAGCATCCCCTCTTGTTTTTTTACGAATGCTGCACTTCTCTCTATAAGGCCACTTGTATCTGTAACCTGTGTTGTTATTGTGGCAGAAAAAGCATTGAGGTTTGCCACGCTTGAGGCAGCTGTCTCCATTTGATCTGCAAGCGTTGTGACATTGGAAGCAAGTCGTTTAGTAGATTCGTTATCTTCAAGCGCCTTATAATTCTCTCTGGTTGTTTCTAACTGTTTTGCGAGATCTGCTTGGGCAGTATCTAATTTTCCAATAGCTTCTTGTTCTGAGAGTTTGAGATCCTGAAGCCTTTTGTAAGTTCCTTCCCCACGCTCCTTATCAATCGCCTTGGCATCTGTTACGGCATCTGTTCTGTTCCCGATGCTCATGACACCACCTCCTTCACCAAGCTTTTTCGCCAGTTCACTTGAAATTGTTTTTAAGATTTCTGTGGCACTTATATCTCCCAGTCCTGCCCTAGATGCAGCCCCCTCGATTCCCGTCTGCAATCTAGAAATCTTCATAGCCTCTCCTTTAGTCAACTTATGATTAGGCCCTTTTTTTTCTATGCCTCTTATGTAATCTTCAAGCTTATTTATTGCTGCATTTAAGCCTGTTGACGATCCACTTGCTTTCCCAGTGGTTACACTATCAATATATGCATCAGACGATTTTCTTTCTTTGTCTCTTAATTGAGTTTTTTTATCTTTTATATTCTCTATGCCCTTTTCAATGGAGAACATTTTATTTTTAAATGAAACCGCAGCTCCAGTTACTGCTTTATCAAAACTCTGCCCAGCTGCTGCTGCTGCTTTCTCTAACTCAATTATTGTATCTCCAGTGGAACTGGGGTCTTCCTTTGCGCCCTTAAGCGCTGCATCAGCGCTTGATTTATCAAATTTGGCTGCATTGATATCTCTAAACATTAAGTTTTGTTCAGAGGCTAATGCAACAGACCCTGCAAATGGACCAGAAATCGAACTCGCCAGACTGTTTCTGATTTGTCCTACCGCCTGATCTTTTTTAACTCTGTTATCCGTATCTAACATGGATTTGGCTATATCCATCTTGATTTTGTTTATTTTTTTAGTGGTTTCTGTCGATGACTTATTAGCATAAATAAGGGCTGATTTATGTCTCGTCTCCTCTTCTATAGTTTCAAATCTCCTTCCAACAAGATTCAAGGTGGCTTTAACCAATTTACGTTCAGCCTTTTCTCTATTTTTACGATATTCCTCTTCTTCTTTTTCGCCTTTAGCGGGGTTAGTTTCTTGTTTATCAAGAATGTCTGCCAATTCACTCTTTGCTTCTTCGTGACGGTTTTGAAGGCCTTCTGCCGCCTCAAAACCCTGTTTAGAATTAACCTTATTTAAATTTTCATTTACTGCGTTTTGAAAACCTAAAGGTGTAAAATCTAGTCTACCTAAAGAATTCGCTTCGTTTCCGTTCTTTTTCTTTCTTAAACTAATGTCGTTGTCCGCGCCCTCTACATCTCCGAACGCCGAGGGAACAAACCCTCCAATAAGACCTCCAATCGCTGCGCCAATTGCAGTGCCTAGAACTGGAACTACAGAACCAATTCCTGCTCCAACCAAAGCTCCAAGGCCAGCATTAGCAAGAGTGCCGCCTGTATTCTTGTATCTTTCGTTTTTCTGGCTTTGCTCTAAGTCGTCATTGAGGGCAGTAGACCCAATTTCATAAGCTGCAAAAAGTCCCGCTACAATTGGACCCGCTCGTTTGGCAATTGTATTAGCCATAACGCCCTTGGAAACCTTCAAGCCATTCATGGCCGAGGGTTTCTGGGCTACGGTAGACCTAGCTGCTGCCTGAGCATCTTTGGGCTTCATGCCTGATGCCTTGTTTTCCCTAAATTGTTTCATTTCCTGCTTGTGCCTAAAAGCATTCTGAGCTTTAGTGGCCTTCCCAGCCTTTGCTCCTCCTCCCATGAGCCAGCTTCCTGCCTTCTTGCCGTAGCCTCCAGTCACCATACTTAGAGTGCCTAAAGATACTAATGCGGTAGATGCCGTCGAAACTGCACCTACGAAATGTTCCATAGCTGTTTTTGCTTCTCCTCTAGCCTTACCTTCTTCTTTGAGTTTTTTTATCCCAACGCTTATTTCAGCATGGCTTTCCTTAGATGTTTTTAGAGCATCTATTTTTTCTTGAGTATCTGCCTCTATTTGAGTTTTATTGCCTTCGAACTCCGCTGTTGAAGCACCCAAAACAGTCTGTAGCGCGAAAAGGCCCATCATTAATCCTCCTAAACCAGCCCCACCACCTTCAGATTTAGGTTCAGGTCCGTTGCCCTTGGCAAACTTAGGCATGTAGCCTCCAGCGAAACTTTTTGGAGTTCTCTTTGTTCGCTTCGGGATATAACCTCCAGCATAATTTTGTTTCCTTCTTTTGGGGCGAGATAATTTTTTCAAAGACCCTTGATTAGCTAACTTCTTTGCAAAACTTGCTTGAGTTCCGTCTGTCTTATTATGTTTATAATCATAAGTAGCTATTTCGCTTCCCTTACCTGCTTGAATTCCAAAGAGTTTATCGATAGCTTTTCTCTTAGAGCCTCCAACTCCCTTAACATCAAAATCACCACCTTCTTGATTTTTTGCAGGGCTAATATCTAGAGCTGCATTTACAGATGCTTCGAAAGCAGCTCCAATTATACCTCTAAGAGCGCCTTTTCCTCCTCCTTGTGCTTGCAGTTTTTTCTCGATGTCTTTTGGTTTTGGAGTCCCTAGAACTGGTTTGAGTAATGATCCGAATTTTGCGGCGTTGGTCGTGACACTTTTAGTTATATTTTTCTCTAAATTTTCATCATGAGGGTCTGCTGCTTGATCAATAGCCCTTGGAACTTTTGGCCCTTCAACATCTAACGCTTGAAGGTATTCGTAACCCATTTTCTTACCTTTGAATTCAAATCTCCCAAAACTACCCTTTTGAACTTCAGAACTATGACCAATAGTCGGAACGAGCATCGTAGCCTTTCCAACATTTGTATTAGGGTCAACGCCTATGACTGTTTCATTTTTATTTTTATCAAGTTCTTTTTGCCTTAGTGCCACTGCATTTTTAGCACCTTCGTCTTTGCTGTCCTTATATCTTGTAGTTTCAATGAATTGGTTTAATTTGCCTTGAGGCAATTTCGCAATTTGCGATGGACTCTTGCTTAATCCTCCAGAATATTTCGGCATATTACCACCAGCATACATAGGAATAACTGCAGAGTTCCCTCCCGCAAAATTAGGTATTTCTACCTCACTATTATTCATTACAAACCGACTGCCACCAATCGTTCCTGCCCCGAAATGAGCTTGAACATTATCGGGTGCTCCAAGCATTCTTGCGGTAGCCTCTTCTTCCATGAAGCCAGTGGCGAAATTCTTGCCCTTCTTGCCCCTGAAAGATCCAGTCATTGGATTGAACCCCGATACACCTCTTGCTGCCGCTGCCGAAGCGATCTTCCTCATCAACGCAGCCTGTTGCACCAATTCTCTATTTTCTTTCTGTATAGCTAAGATTACAGCTTGTTCTTTTTGAGCCTGACTTACTGTTGAACTAACAATAGTCTGCCTTAAAGCGTCATCTCTTTGAAGAAGTCCAACAATCCCACCCTCAATCGACTTAATTCTTTCGGTTGCGCTTCCTATTGCAAACAAAGATTTCAAGCCCTCTCCCGCGAATCTAGCTACTAATTTAAAAATCTTAATAAAAGCCGCAGTAAATATAATTACTGCGGGTCCACTCAAAAAATTCCCAATTGTTTTAAATAATCCTTTAATGAAAACATTTCCTTTTTCTGGGTCTAAGGCATTATCTAGAAATTCAGTGAATTTGGTAGTAAGACCCAATAAGTTTTGAAGAAGAGGCCCAAAAGTAATTGTTCCAATCCTCTCTGAAAGACTAGTTAGTCCTTGAATAAGAACGTTGATTTGAGAAGAGATGGATTTACTAAGTTCAGCATTTTTTTCGAAAGCTTCGTTTGTGGCCGAAGAAGCTGTGGCAGCAGCTTTTGCAAAAATAGAAGTATCAGAAGACAGGTCTTTTAAAGCAGCACTGACAACGTTGATTTGGAAGACACCACCTGCAAGTTCTTTGATTTGAGAGGCAATAGTTGGGTCTGATACATTTTGTAGGGCTGCGGATAGAGCATTTAGTTTTTGAATGCCTGTTTGTGTGTTGTCGATTTCAACCCCTAATTCTTTAAGTTTTTCAATTGTAGATCCCCTAGATATCCTAGTAAAAATTGATTTAAATGCGTTTCCGATAACAGCTCCACCACGTGAGGTTCTTTGCTCGACTGCGGTAACCAGTCCCAAAAGCTCATTAAAACTAACTCCAGCATCTTCTGCTGTAGAACCTGCGCGACTAAAAGCTTCAGCCAAATCTTGAGTAGAGACCGCAAAAGCCGTGTCAACAGCGACCATTTTATTGACAATTTGATTGGCGCTCAGTCCAGCGGATGTAAACCCGTTGATAGCTGCCGTCAAAGCTTTCACAGACTTTGCCGAATCCAAACCTGAAATCCTAGTCAATATCAAAGCTGCCTTTAGCCTTTTAGCTGTTTCTGCTGCACTTAATCCTTGCCTTGCAAGCTCTGCGGCTCCATCTGCCACAGTGTTAAATGATTGCCCAGTTTCTTTTGCGACTTTAAATATAGAGTTTCTAAATTTATTAAAGTTTGCATCGGTGGCTTGAAATATAGAGTTAATCTCAATTAACTTTTTTTCCACCTCAATAGTAGTGGAAACTAATTTTTTAAATGACTGACTTACACCATTTATTACCGCAGTAGTGGCTCCAAATGCAAACACACGGGCAGTAGAAGCATCTAGAGATTTTTGAAACTCTGAAGCCTGTCCCGTAATTCTACCTAAAGCATGTTGAATCTGCTTCGAAGAGGAAGCTAGACTTACAGGATTTAACTTAACATTTAAGCTTGCATTTAAACTAACAGCCATATAGTGTAATTTACACCTATCAACTTAAAAAGTCTTCTGCTTTTAGTTTGCCTCCTCTTGCTTGTGATTTTTGTCTCAAATCGTCCAATCCATGAGAAACCTTAGAGTCGGTCTCTTCTTTCTCCTCGTAGTCCATCATTCTCACAGGATCTCCATAGATTTCTTCAGGAATCCTAGTGTTCTTAATCTTATTAAAAAGGCTATGGGAAATCACAATTAAATATTTTTGAAAATTTGTTATATCCTGAAAGTTTTTTCCCAAAAGTTGCAAAGGATTACTTTCCTGAGTCACGAATAAATCAAAAAAACCCCCAAAGTAAGATGCTCGAAGAATATTCTCTCGATTATTTAATACTGAATACCTTTTAAACATTGCTGTTGTGGCGAGAATCTCCTGTTCTGGATCAGGAGATTTTGTAAACTCAGCATCTGCAAAAACAGATTTTTTAAACATTCTCTTTACTCTTTTGGCCTCCGACAAATGCTCCGCACTATAAGATGTTAATTGACTTCTTTTAAACTCAATATCCTTAAGGTCTTCTTCTTGCTTGGAAATCTGCTTCTGGAAAAGCTCTCTTTGTTTTGGGTCTGAAATTTTGGACATCGCCACAAAAGATTTTTTAATAGTCCACCTTAAAGACTTTATGCTCTCTTCTTTTTTTATGGACCAAAACTTTCTCTTAATCGCCGTATCGATAAGATCTTTTTCTGATTTAATTCCAGACTTTATGGATCGAGCAATATCAACCTCTTGAAGATCATCAAATTCAAGAAGTTCAAGTAGCCCAAAGTGCTTGAAATAAAACTGACTATCCGAAGTAGTTAATACACTATAACCACGAACGATATCCAATAAGTCAATAGAGTATTTATTATCCGACTTGTTCATCTAAAGCTTCTGCTTCAGGGTCAAACAGTTCGCTCATGGCTTTCCCAATGGACTCTTGGTCATTGCCCATTTTATTATACCAAATGCTAGCCACCCTAATTAATTTTTCAAATGACTCATTGTAAATATTCTTAGCCCTCAAAAAAGTAGGGTCTTCAATATCTTTGTCTTCAGCCTCTTGCAAGGAAATCAAGAACATCCGTTTTTTCTCAAATTCTTCTCCTTCAAAAATTTCAAATAAATCTTTTTTACCATTAATGGAATCCTCAAAGTAAGAGAAATTAAGAACAAGCCACTCTATAACTTTAATTTCAGACTTAGAGTCTGCGGTCTGACTAAATTGAGATCTCAAATTGCTTTCGTATTCGTGTAGAGAAACCCTTGTTGAAACAAATACTCTCTTTGCCTCCTTTAACTGTTGTTCTTGTTCCTCGGATAAGTTTTTTCCGCCCTCGAAAAACTCAATTGTTCTAGATGCCTCCATGTTATCAATAATCATTTGCTCGGTGACTTCTTGAGATGTTTTGGAGGTGAGGCCACCCATATCTCCAAGCTTCTTTGATAACATAGCCTTGGTTAAAAAACCAGCATTGATATATTCGTTATATTTTTGGCCATAAAAGAACTCTGCGTCTTCAAGGTCTAGAATAGAAGGTTTTCCAAAAACAATTCTATTCTTAATTTTCTCTTTTATTTTTTTTGTGGTCTCAACTGGGCCATTTTTAGTTTTCTTTACGTGAGGGACTTGTTTCTCAATAACTCTCTCAATATCAAACGAATATAACTCTTTCACTTATATATTATAAGAAGTTTTAATACAAAATCAATTTTTAAAACTTAAAAAATACTAGTGGGTCTAGATTAAATTCAGTTGCTTTTAATAAAGTGTTTATCCCTGCATCACTATCAACATGCGCAATTAGTTCATTTATATCTGAAGCATAGTGAGCAAAAGACGGGCCTCTAACTAAACTTCCAGAAACGGAAAGATAAGTAGTCAATAAAACAGCCTCTCCATTAATTATCATGAATACTGGCTGACCAGAATCGCCGAGGCCAATTTGTTCTGCTAAGTTTCTATATGGTTCTGGCACATCTGATGGAGCAGAATAAAAAAGAGTTTCTCTTATCAAATTTTTTGCGGTAACTAATGGCCCTAGGATTAATTTTTTTTCAAAATCGAATCCAGCCACTATTGGTTGATAATATTGTATTAATATACCACTAACGTTCGTTTTTAAAAAATCATTAATATTTAAAGGCAAAATTTTTGTAAAAGAGATATTGTCTGGAAGTTCTTCGCTTAAAACTCCCACAGTAATATCTGCACTAGCATGATCCGCTACAGCAGAAATTGTTCTTGATACCCAAGTTCCATTAGGATCAGCAAAGTAAACAACATCAGAAGTACTTAATTTAAAATGTTTTGCCATTATGATATGTCTTTTAGTTATGGCTGTTGCGCCTCTTTGTCTATAATCAGTTGGAGTTCCATACCCCTTATTATTCCAGACACTAACTGAGGTAAAATCAATATCTTTGGCCCAAAAAGATTCGGATCGAGGCGCATTAAATCCGCCACCCTCTAATACCCCATTGGGATCTGTAAAAGATGTGAGCATACTAGCATTTGAGGCTACATCCATAGTGCTAGTTATATTATTATTAATCTGAGAGTTTGCGTTTTTGGCTAAAGAGTTTTGAGATTGTCCGCTCACAGAAAGAGAGACTTCAGAATCTCCATGCTTGTTGAACATTAAGCAATTTACACTTTTATCAGTAGCTCCTTGAGTTTGGCCTGTTATATCTAAGCCATTAGCAATTAAAATCCCATCTTGGTAATACGAAAAAGAGTTGTTTATATAATCATGGTGGACCTCTAGGTCAAAAGAAATTCCGCTCCTATAGCCTCCAAAAAAATTCCCGCTCTGATCAAACACATAACCTTCTTTTCCAGAAAATGTAATCAAATCAGAAGAGTAGAATTCCCCCGTCTCAGATAGCGATAATTCAAAACCACTCAAAGGGCTATCTACAGACACGGATATATCATAGATGGCATTTTGATAATTAGATAAATTTCCAGTTGTAATCATTTTATTATTGGGAAATAGTAAGAAAAGCTTAAGGAGGTATTCCCATCTAGAGATGTTGATTCATTAATGGAATCTAGGCAGCACCCACTTGTAGTAAAGTCTAAGACTGACTGATTACTTTCGTTTTTTAAATTAACAGTAATGGCCCCACTTTCACAAACCAAGCTAGAAATATTTATTCCTGTAGCTTTTGTTTTTAATACATCAAAACTAAGAGAGCCTTGAGCTGGCATTTGAGGATATCTATATTGAGGAACTCTTGTACCCAACCTAGTTACAGGTTTTTTTTCTAGAGAGACGGAAATAGAGAAGTTTTGAATATTTAATGTTGAAGAATCAATGCCCTCACTGCCATTTGTTGCACTAGTAATCTCGATGTCCTCTGGTCTAAAAAAACCTTCAAAATAATCCTCAGATTGACTCTGTGGTGTTTCATAGCTAGTAAAAATAGCTGCATTACCCTCGTATGTTGTGGAGCCTTTCACAATATCTCCCACAGAGCCATTTATAGAATAGGATGTTAAAGTAGCTCCAGAAATAGTTGTTGTGCCTACCTTATCTTTGGCTTTGAAATTAAAAAATCCAGTAGACAAAAAACCTGATTGCATATGTTGATAGCTATAAATCGGATCAATGCCAGTAGCGCCAGTTGTTAAATTAACGTCATAGCTTAGCGTGGTAGACTGATTAGAAGTTAGTATTCTATCTACAGAATGAGAGGCTCCCAATCTTTGAATATCAATAACACTTTTTGGAGACGAAATAGACAAGGAGGTCACGGCAGGTATTCTCAGATAAGATCCCACACCTACAAAAAGCTGAATATCACTGGAATGAATCCTATCTGGCATATAGTAGTTTACACAAAAAAGCCCCGCATACCTGCGAGGCTTTTTCTAGTTGTAATAGTTATATTAAGATCCAGCTCCATCTTCAGGGGAGTATGGCGCTTTGTTGTTATTCTTCTCATACAGAAATCCGTCATCGAATTTCCCAGCTTTAGTTGTGCTATATACGTCAGGCTGGTTTGAACTGATTCCAGAGTAAAAGAATCCTTGATCAATTTGATTGGTTCCTCCAAGTTGAGTAGAAAACACTAATTCAATCGTCTCGTTGTCGTCTAATCCTTGAGAAAACCCTTGAGAATCTACTACTGCTTTTCTCATAACATACTTGTGAGCGGAATTCCCATCTTCGTCTTTGACAGTAAGAGTAATATCAGTGGTTTGTTGACCAGCGCTTCCAGTTAGAATTTTGTCAACTTGCCCCTCTTGAAAGTTTTTGAGTAATGCGCTTACCGACATTGTTATATTAATTGGTAAATCCAATGGCTTGGCTACCGCCTTAGCAGAACCAAGGGCTTCAATGGGAGTCCTAGAAAGAGGTACTTCAATAGAGGCGCTCTGAACATGCATATCTCCCAGATCAGTTCCACCAAAGGCAAATTCTGTTGTAGAGAAGGATAAAGTAACGTCTTCTGGACGGAGGACTAGAACACTCATATTGCCAGTGCTAGGCGCTCCTAGCATGAACTGACCAGTATCTGCGCGTCCGCCAGCCTTATTTAAGGAAGGGTTATAAATGCCAGAACTAGTAGCGTCAAAAGTAACGTTTTCTGCAGTTCCATCAATATCAACTCTTGGAATTTCTCCAACAGCAAAGTTCAAAGAGTAACTTTCAAAATTGCAGTTTCCAAGAGAAACGACATCATGATTTGCTCTTTCAGTAGTGGTAAATTTTCCAGTTGGGTTATCAAGAAAAGAATTAGTAGATGCGAAAGCATCTTCTCCCTCTTTAACAGTTAAGACGAATAGGTTTTTTTCTCTTTTCGCAGGGTCTTCCGCAAGAATTCCAGAGACAAATTGACCTTTAAAAATCGGGGTGGCATCATCACCTAGAATCCCTAAGCCATTAAATCCTAAATTACCTTCATTTTCTCCTGCTCCAAGGTAGTAACCAAGAGAGAAAGATGGGTTCAAGTCACCTAAAGTGATCGTTCCAATTCGTGCTAATTGTCCAAATTCTCGAATATCTTGCCTTCCTCCAGCAATATCGATATCAAAAGAGAAAGTGTCTACCCGATGAAGCTGTTGCGGCATACAGCCCGTTTTTGCTTTTTGGGGTGTGGTTAAATTGGAAAGTGCGCCCGTAGGAGACACATAAACAGCTTTGCTTTGCGAAATTATTCTAGTTCTAGAGGCCATATGAATTTATGTTAAAAATGTAAAGGTTTACTCCTTCTTACACAAATTCAAGTCCTAGGGAAACGATAAGTGCATAATTCAAAATCAATATACCCAATTGAAATATTCTTATTTAAACTCTCCCTAATTTTCTCGGAAACTATTTTTGATACCAAGACGCTCTCAATATGAGATTTCATAGGGTTTGACTCGCCTGAAATTAATTCATTATAACTATAAGGAAAATCTTTAATTGAAAAAGAAAATCCATATGGGAAGTTTTCATATGGAACATGAGTCATGTCTTCTCTAACTGAATCCCTAAACAAAGAAAGCACAGAATCTAGCGTGTAATTATCAAAAGACAAAACCATAACTCTAATCCTAGTAGTTGTATCTTCTTCTCCTCCAAAAGCAAATTCTTTATTATCAGAAGATGCCACAGAAATAAAACAAGCAGGTAGAAAGTAAGTAGTTTCATCAAACTCGTCTGTCTTCCCGTATTGGTAAGGCAATTCTGTTGCACTGTCCTTGAAATCCGAATGAATAATTATTTGAGCGTCAGTATCATTTGTAATGTAAGTATTGACCTCCTTGACTGTAGAATTCGCTGTTAGCGCCGTATTCCCAATCTCAGCTCCAGAGGCTTTTGGGAAAATCAACCTTCCATTTTCATAATCAGTAAAGACCCCACCATTTTCATCATAGTTTCCTGTTATAAATTCATTGCCTAAGAAAAATCCTGAGTTGGGGGTGTCAACCTGATATTCTCCAACAAGAGATCTATACTTTCCTTGAAAAGCTATATGGCTTGGCGGAATATCTGAAAAGGAACCCGAAATAAAAGCGTTACTTAAATCTACCTTGTAAGCCTTGGCGGAATCGCTCAATAACTGATTCTCAAACCACAGGTAAAAACTGGATAAAATATTTTGATCAAATTGTGCCTTCATCTAACTTACCTTAATAAATTCTTTTTAAAATTACCAATTAGCTCCCCAATGTATGGGGTTCTATTAAATCTTACACCAGAAGACCTGTTTTTGACCTGCATACCTGTTCCAGAATTAGACTGCCCGAAACCTTTAGCACTAAATAGAAACTGACCTAAGTTGGTAAGCCCACCTTCTTCAATGCTTTTTGCCCAGCTCTTGCCTGTCATCCAAGGGATTGGAGTCAAGCCATATATTTCTTCTGCCGAAGGGATATAGAAGGTTATGGTGAATTTACCTTTGTTATTTGATCTCCTAACCTTAAATTGAATCTTTTGATTAAAAATTTGAGATATTATTTCTGTAGGTTTAGATCCTCCAGAAAAACCAATGAATGAAAACAAGTTGCCATACCCACCTAAAGTCCCGCTAGTATTCGCCGCTCTTGGCCCAGCATTCAATTCTACTGTTATCGGATGTATTTTAAATTCTTTTTCCAGTTCTCTCTGGTGTTCTTTTATTTTAGGCTCCAAGACTTTCCTAATGGCTTGAGCCATGCTCTTGTTATTTGGGCTATCTACCGTAAGCTCCCTTAAAAGCTCCGCAGCATCTATCGTCACCACAGGCCTTGAGACCGACATGAAACTCTTGCTTGCCATTAATTCTCGCGTTTCAGGTATATAGAATAAAATTGAGTATCAAATGGACCAATTACTTTAGCATCTCCATCAAGAACAAATAATTGATCATCAACCTCTATTTTTGAGCATATTTTAATTTTTTCATAGGCATCAGGCTTAACCTTAACTCTAACTTGACCTTCAGATCCAATAAGGTTCATTTGTCCGTTGCCATCAAGGATTTCTTCTTTTTGCTCGTTCTTGTAGTATATTCTTGCGGGATAGGTATATTTAGTTAAAGTGATCTCAGAAGAGATCTTGGCTACATTCTTGTTTCTCCCGTATAGAGGATTGAAATTAAGCTCTGTAGGCACGGTGGAGGCCTCTTTGACATAAATATGTATGTCTCTCGCAAATGTGTCGTGAATGCCGCTTAGAGCGGAGTTAATGGCCGTTTTCTCGGCATCTGTAAGAAGAGAAGACATGTTACACTAATTTTCCAGATAAATTAAAAGTCCCATCCGTTCCAGCAACTTGAATAGGAGAAGATTTTTGATAGTTATACTGGTAAAGAAGATTATCGAGAGAATCTTGAGCTTGCTCGCCTAAATCTCTATAAGTTTTAGCAATAGAGTTTTTGTTTTGCCTTTGGATTGTTGTGTCGCCTTCTTTAATGGTCACCCAATCTAAAGACTCAGAATAAGTAAATGATCTCAAAGATTCTCTTGCAGACTTTTGATAATACCAAAGCTCATACAACGTGGAGAAAATATTCTTCTCCACATCAGCTAATCCAGTATCTCCCATCAAGATATCTCCCGCAGCATCCACCGCAAACTCTTCATGAATAAGTCCATTAAACTCCCCAATGTTAGTCTCCAGCCATCCAGAAACAAATCCAATATTATATGAACCAGTATCATTTGGAAAATCGTATGTTACGATTCCGCTAGCTAAATCTCCAAGATCATTCATTAATTAAAAACCTTCTTTAAATAACCTTACAGTAGATTCGTAATCTGGGGAACTTGGATTTAAAATTGGTTGAGAAGAACCTTGAACAGTTACATTGTTTTTTTGAACATAAAAATCGAAAGACTTCATCAAGGACTTCCTGAGAAGATTCATATTCCTTTCCCTAGGAATGCCTACTCTAGCAGCCAAATCGGTCAATTCAGAAGCATTGCAGTCACTTAGGCGCTGCTTGAAAATATCTCTATGTAATGTCCCATATGGGTTCATTTTGGGCATGCCAAGCAAATCTTCTAATTCTTTAATGTGTTCAATTTGCTCTTCTTTAGAGTTCCGTGCTTTGCCATCAGTAATATCAAAATCTTCTAAATGCTTCTTTTCAACGCCTTTTGAAGCTTCCATTTTCTTTGCTGGTTTCTCTTCGCTCATAATACATAATAGGTATAACCTATATAAAAATCAAAAAAAAGAGCCGTTCCGTGAGGAACGACTCTCTTTATAAGTAATATCAGGTTGATTACACTACCAATCCGATAAGAGCGCGATTGTCAATACAAAGGCGACCCTCTTCAACTTTACCGTAGTAACCAATCTTATTCTGACGAACAGAGAACTGGTCATCGACAAGGACTTGAAACTCAGAAGGACTTCCTTCTCCGATTACAGTAGGACGGATAAGAGCATCCTTGGAGCGATCAATGCCGATGAGAATCTCATCACTAGCAGTCGCCCAAGTGCCACTATTTCCGCCGCCAATAACGGTAGCGCCTTGAGATGCAACAATAGCGCCAAAGAGCTTATTGAACCGTTGCCCAACACCCATTTCGTTGATCTCCATAACATTAATTCCGTAGAAGGAAGGAAGACCAGCAGAACTAAATAGCTCCTGACGAAGCGCTTCAGGAGCAGGAAGACTGTCCTTAACTGAGGAACCATAAGGAGCTTCTGCAGTATTGATTGGGTTGTAGGCCATGGCGCGAAGCTCTTCAACCATTTCTGGAGAAACAAGCAAGTCGCTGATGCCAGACTTAATCCCACCAACAGGAGTTCCTCCACTGAAGGAACTGTTAATGCGCTTACTCTTAGTAATCAGGTTATTGAAGTCAGCTAAGACGAAACGATTTTCAGCAGAAGAGCCGATGATGCTTCCACCAGCGGCAGTTCCAGTTCCAGTCCCTTTTATCAGAGCGGTAGCAAGAACATTGAAGGCAGTAGTAGTCTGCTTCAACATAACTTCTTGGGCCATGCGGGTGAAAGTCTTGCTAACAACGTCGAGTCGAGCCTTACGGACATACTTGCGATCAAACGCAAGAGCGCTGTCCAAGGTGTAAGTGCTAAACTTCAACTCATTGTGAGCGGGGAAGACTTGACTGTATGGAAGTCCACCAGCAACCTGTTGAGAATACACTTCAATGTAGTCTTCGTCGGTGATATCGTGGAAAAGGTCCAAGGGAAGAGAAGGATTGTCATCTTCTCCATAAGAAATCGTCGTATAGAGATTCCCAATAGTAGGAGCGTTATTGATAACTTCAGACACAACAGGTCCAAGCAGTTCTGCAACTGCCGCCTGAGCCTCGTAAGCCTCTTCACGATTATTAGATCCCATTGCCTTAATTAAGGCCATTTGATCTTCAGTTCTTTTAATTGTGATTTTCATTTTCTTAAATTATTAGCAGTTAAGTTTGAGGATTGCGTAAGCACCTGCGAAAGCATCAGTGTTTCCACCTTGCGACTCCCTAAGCCCAGTTCCAATGAATGTTCCAATGGCATGAGCGGCATGTGCGTGACGGGTAGCGGCAACACTAGTGATGCCCGTAATAGTTCCATTCAAAGAAGGTAGAGCATACTGACCGACAGTAGGAGCTATTCCATTGGTTAGACCATTGACATTAATAGTGAAGAGACCTTTGGTGGCAATAGGAACTGCCTGACCAGATACAACACATTGCAACTCCTCTTTCTTTTGGGGATAGTAGAGAAGATTCTCTCCGTTTTCATCTTTAGAGCGAACATCGCGCAAAAGAATACCCAAAGCTTTATCGTTTCCTCCAGTAGTGACCATTTTGGTCACCTTGTAAGGCACTTCTGGATATAGGGAAAGTCCCTTGCCCATGGTGGTTTGATACGAGTCAGCGTCTCCGCGCTCGACATATTGGACGGGATCGTTAGTAAGGTTAGCTTCGCTAACCTTGACAACGGACCCCGCCTCGCCTGTTTCGGTATCAAGAGAATAGAAGTTAATAACATCATTCTCATCATATTGACGAAACGGCAATAAACGTGTAATTTCGTTAGCCATAATATTTAGTTTTTAATTTTTTTTAGTTTGCAACTTCAACAGAGAAGTTACTCTTAAGTCTTTCGACTAAAGAAATTTGTTTGCTAGCTTCAGCATTATTATTTGGAAGAGAAGCTCCAGCCTCATCTTCTTCAATCTCAAGCTCTTCTTCCGACTCTTCTTTACTAGCCACTGCCTCTTTGGGGTCATCGCCCTCCGTGCGGTTAGCTACAGCTTCGTCGATACGTGCTTTGATATCTGCTTCTTGAGCCTCAATATTTTTATTGAGTTTGTGTGCAAAAATAATCTCAAGCTTTTCCTTGTAAGAATTGAATTCGTCTTCGGTGGAATTAAGGTTTTTGATTTCAGCGAGGACTAAGGAGAGTTCCTGCTCGTTAAGCCCATAATTGCTATCAATAAAGTTCATGCGAGCATTGAAAACCTCAACGGCAGCGCTAGCTTCAACTTCACTCTTAAGAGAGTTAAGCTCTTCTTTTGTTTCCTTAAAGGAATCTTGTAGTTCCACAAGATCAGCTTCCGCTTTTGCTTTGGCCTCCTGTTCAACTTTCATCTTAGAATTCCAAGACTCATTATGCTCTACAAGAGTATCACGAATACTTTCACCGACAGTCTTGGCTTCAGATCCTTCCTTGACAGCAGAAGCAACGCTCTTAGTCAACTGGGAGATTAATTGATCAAATTGATTTTTATCCATATTTAAAATGCTTTTTAATTTGCTTGAGTTTACATTAATATTCGCGTTTAGGGAAATTTTTTCTTCAGTTTTATTATTTGAATCTTTTTCTATTATATTAACGCCCTTGACGGCGGCAGCAGGATTTTGTGTTAAAGCTGCCCCCAAAGGATATGTTTGTCCCACGATTAATCTGTTGACAGGATTGCCGTTTTGATCGATTCCTTTCCCGCCCAATCCTCTAATGTATTGCTTCAAGTCTTCTTTTTTGGACCCTTCAGCTATAGTGGAGTCTTGCAAGTATTTAGATCCAACAGCGACTTCAAATTGTTTAAATGCTAGCTCCCAGCTTGTAGATATACTTTGATAAGATTCTTCTTCTTCTTGGGATGCTTCTACAATTGCTTCAGCTAGTTCTGGATATACAGATTTATAAATCAATCCAGCCGCATTAAGATAAAAAGGCTCTTTTTTGTCGGCGTAAGACTCAATGTCGTTATCTTTGAAATCGAATTCTTCATCAGAAAAGGACGCATTAATCATGTGTCCAACAATTTTGTCTTTTTTGTGCTCAATATTGATTGGCTTATTAATAAACCTTTTTACAGCAGCGATTGCTGTTTTAGCATCAATGCCATCACCATTTTTGTTAAATTCATTGATTTTGGCTAAATTAAATACTACAGGCAATACATCAATATTTTGTTCAGGATCGAAATCATCTGGGAGCAAAGATTGAGCCGCTTCTTGAATAGACCCTTGCGAAAGCCCAAATAACTCGAACTCCTCGTTTTTAATCTCTCTTACCTTGCCTTCAAATAAGCAAATGTTAAAATCATTCAGTGACATATTTTTTATTACACTGAAATTTGCGTAGAATGATATAAAATTGCAGAAGCTAAATCATCCAACTGATGCTGGCAACCCAACTCTAGGACTTTTTCGTTTACTGCAAGAGAAGTAAGCTTATCTAAATCTTTTACTATTTCAGATAAAGTCTCTTCCCAATCTGCCACATCTTTAGCTATAACAATAGACTCGCAAACCTGAGCTACCATTTCTTTTTTTTGTTTAGACATTCTCTTTAGCCCAAATTTAGAAGCAAATTCCCTGAACGCCAAAACTTCAAGTTCGTTTATTCTTTTTGTGGCCTCGACAATATTTTTCTTTGAATAAGATGAATTGGAAACTCCAATTGGCCTACCTCCAGATGGAGCGACTGCGGTTGGCTGGTCAGGAGCTGAAGGATCTTCTCCCTGCTCATCGCTGTATAAATTAATTGTATTCACAAGAGGCATATAGTGTCCTTTTTCACGCTCTCCTTTGAATTTGTCTTGAGCTTGCTGCATTTCAGATGCTTCTGGGAACACTCCAGTATGAACAACTTTCATTCCTTGCTCTGGGGTAAGGACTCCTAATTCCATGAGTCTTGTGGCTAATTTAGATAGATTACTATCGTCCATGGTGTCGGTTTTGGAAAATTTGGCTTCTGGCCAAGAGCGAAGGCCAGCAGACTTGCAGATTCTCCTAATTTCTGGATTGATGAAGTCATTTAAAAAGGCCCTGCGAGAGTCTTCTAGTCGCTGAAAGAAAACTCTCATTTTAACCTGAGTATCGGAATACTTAGAGTCTCCAATAAGAATGTTTTGCAATCCTTGTTCAATGTCTTTGTTGATTACCTCGTATTTCTCTGGGCCGACAACCTTGCGGATATCTGGAATAATAAAATCTGCTTTTGTGGTATAGTCAGAAACAAGAATTCGACCAACACTTTGGTTCTTGAAGATCTGCTGCATTGCCGCTAAGTTTCTATGATTTACCCCGCCCTTGTCTGGCTCGTTCCCCATGGTCACAAGTAAAACAACATTTTCAATAGAACGACTGATAGCTTGATCAATATTTTTTAATTCAATCTTTCTGTTTATGTCTTCAAGTACGGGATAGCCAAGAGGAATAGCCAAAGGCTCGTAGTCCTGCTTTTTAGCAAAAACAACATGCAGTAACTGAGGATCAAGTTTAATCTGCACTTTTGCCATGGCATATGTGTTCTTTCCTGATTTTATGGACTCTTTAATGTCTTCTGGTAAAGAGTCTAGCATTTCTAATTCATGCTCAGTCTCTGGCTTTTGAAGACGAGAGATCTCAAATGGAGTCAATACTTTAAAATACTCATAACCACTAAAAGATATTGAACCCTTGGTCGCTATATCTGTAGGGTTAATTAATAAATACCTAATAGGGATTTTTTTTCTAGAGCTAGTGCCATATGCCTCCAGCATCTTTTGAGAATTTTTAAGAGGTATTTTCCCATCCACCCTGTAAAAGAAGACATTGCCTGAGCGATAGTATTCTCTGAAATACTGTTGCTTTATGTCGTGCATCCTAATTCTTTTAAACCAAGCCTCGATAAATTTTTTAGATTTCTCTGAGCCTCCCTCAAGGTAAAGTTCTGAATCAGCGAACTCGGATAAAAGATCGATGGTGCTTTTGAAAGAAGAAATGTTAAAGTAAGCTTTTTGACAGAGTTCTACCGCCTCTCTTGTGTCCGCAGAGTCTTTGTCGTAGTTGAATGGCAATATGCCTTTTTTAATATTATTAAATTTATCAGATAGCCCCAAAGTAGCTGCCGCATTCGTCCTAGTCCCAGTCCTAGAGGTGGGAGAATCTAATCGAGAAGCTTCTGAGCTAAATATAGGATCACCAATTAATTCTGGCTTAAAAATTTCTTCTTGAGGGAGAAGCAGATTTTCAATTGGAAATTCTTTTTTATTGAACTTCTCCCAGTATTCAGAACGCTTAGTGTATTTACGAGACATATTAAAGTTTACACTAAAGTTATAAAAGTAACTTTACAACTTTTCAAATTGCAAACGGAATAAATGTTCCTTGAGGCTTTTGTTCTTGAGTCGCGTTTTCTGAATCAAAAAATACCTTGGCAAACCAATTCCCTAGAACTAAGGCAGAATAAGAATCTTTTCGTGCTCTATTAGGCCCTTTTTGCCTTCTTAGGTTTTGAGGTAGGTTAAATGCTTGTGATCCTTGTGGATTTCCTACCACTTCAATGTTAGCGCATTCCGACTTTGTAAGTTCTACAACATACTTTTGATGATCAATTAAGTCTATCATCATGGCTCCTTTAGAAGATTTTGGGGTCTTAATATCCCATTTTAGTTTTTCAATGGGTATGTTTTTTTTGCGTTGCGAGTCAAAATGACTATCAATCGCCCTAGAAGCAAATAGAATTCTTTTATGGTCTATGGCCGCTTGCAACATCTCATTAGCGTTTCTAATCCAATTAGATGTGGGTTTTCTAAGTATGCAGTAATTTCTCTCTCTTACGTTGTATTGGTTTTTAAAATTCAATATGTCTGAGTTCCAATTTTCTGGTCTTTCCAAGTCCACTTCTAAAACGCCGATTTTCACATCAGCCTCTTTAAATAAAGCACTCTCATTACAAGAGTTAATAAACTGGACTCCTCCATTATAGTCCCCGCAAATCCCAACAATATTAAAGTGCTGTATTAAATATAAAAAATACTCCATATGCTCCTTAAGAGACACTCCTGCTATAGCATAACTATGCACTAAGCATATTTTTTGAGCTTCTCTATCAACCTTAAACACATGCATTGCAAAATGGTCAGCGTTAGTATTGCCAGCCCAGTTTGGGTCAAAAGCAAGGAGATACTCATGACTAGGGTTTCCGACTAATTCTACTGCGGGGAACTCTCCATCTGGAATGGTGCAAGCGGCCATTTTAGATAATCTAAAGTAACCATCACTCTCATCAATAAACTGAGCGCCAAATTCTCTCTTGAATTGCATCTCCGACATTGTTGCCTTCGCTTGCTTAAGCAGATTTTGATCATATAGTCTCTTAGGAGCGCAATCGTAACTTAATTGCATAATAAGCCTATAAGCATCATCTTTTAATTCATCCTCTTCGTCTCCCTCTTCGTCATTCTCTTTTGCCTCATTCCCAAATATAAGATCTTCATACTTTTTGTATAATCTATACATGTATTCGAATTTAAATGATGGAGATGATAGAATGATTAGCTTGTTGTTGGGCCAAACATACCTGTCTCCCTCTTTCATCTCGCCTTTCTCGATTACTCTGGATTCTAGGTTGTATAATTCCTCTCTCTCGATGGGGTTGTCTACCACACCAAGGAATGGTATGATAACTTCGTTAAAAATCTTTTCTGGTATAGTTAAGAATTCATCCAACACAATCCTATTAAAACGAAATCCACGAAGTCTCTCTCCATTAGCGAGAGGAAGGGCAATAGCCCTAGCCTTACCTAAAGTCATTGTCCATTGGTCAGTTCCCTTTTGAATTCTGAATCCGCATTCTTTAATTAGGCTGGCTTCTGGTTTACTAATGATATCCTCCATTTTTTGGAAGATTTGTTTTGATTGCCTAAAACTTCCTGCGATAACGCCTATATTAGCGCTAGGATTGAGTAAGCACTCTAGTATTACGTAAATCGCCGTAGAGAATGTCTTAGACATGCCGCGAGAAAATACAAACATAGAATAGTCCGAAACCATCATGCCCTTGATCGCCATCGCTTGAAATGGGAATAACTTCACACCCAAAAACAACTCAGATGTAAAGGCTATATTATTTCTAAGAAATTTATATAACAAATACTTAGACTCCTCTTCTCCAAGAGTCCCATCCATTTTCTTTATTAGCTTGTTTAGCTCCTTTGAGGAGTGCTCAAGCCGATATCCTTGTTTTCCTTTTGTCCAAGCCATTTATTCTTTTATCTATAAAATATTGTAAATCCACTCTCCATAAATCTTTCCCATGATACAGTATTAGTGGAATGAGTTTTTTTGCTCCCGCCCTATTGTGAGCGAAAACAATCTGAAGGTTTTCGGGGTAGTCTACAATCAGATTTCTTACATTATGCCACAAGTAACCCAAATTAGACTTAAACTTAGAAAGTTTATTGTGTTCTTCTAGCTTTTCTATAGAAGTCTCCGCAACGATAAACATATATGAATTAAATTGAACACATCTATCCATTTCCCTTCTAAATCGCTCTATATCTTTGCCAAAGGTTTGCCTAAAGTCGTCTTGAGCCTTCCTATCTACAAAGGTTTTAGAATATAACTCTCCTCGCGCCGTATAATCCCCAAAGTCCAACTTGTTAGTTATAGAGTCTTCGAAAGTTAATGGAATCTTTTCTCTCGTATCTATAAACATTGGTATGTCTTGATGACTGGATTCCCAAAACTTTAACGGAAGATTTTTGTTATAGTAGTTTTCTACTTTGAATTCTTTTAAAAAATTAGAATACGAACCCCAAAATTTCTTATAATAAAAAATATTAGCCATTTCCGATAGGTCGTAAAAAAGGTTTGGCGGAGATATATTTATTTCTTTTAGTAGGAACTTTTCTTTTGTCTTGTTTTTAATATAATCTTTAACTTCTTCGGGTGGAGCGGATTCCATCCATGAAACGAAGTTGGAGTGATCATTGAAGTCGTCTCGCATGTATTGGTCATAAGACCTAAACGCAAGTTTTTCGTTTGTGTATAAGTCTCTTTTGTCATAGTGCTTTACATAGTAGTCTCCTATAGCAAGGGTATGAGCTTTTAAGTGAGCATGAAAACTCCTTTTCTTATCAAACTCTTTGTCGCATTCCTTGCAGACGAAATCACTCATAATATTTCTCTTTTGGAGATTCCCAAAATACGCGCTTTATACTCGTCCATGGATTCAAGTCGATCAGCCTCTTCTTCAATTAGCTTGTTTTGCATTTCTGCCATCAGAATCATGCGATCACGCTCTTCTTTATCCTGAAATGCCTCCACTAAAGCGGCAATGCTTCCATTTTGCTCTCCTCTTGCCTTTAGACGCGCCTGACGGCTCCCGTTAAGGTCTTTCGTTAAAGATTCGATTCTCTTCTCGCATTGATTCAATTCCTCGCTAGTGGCCTTTATAAGCTCAGTGAGACGCATTGTTAAATCTCGCTCATTGTCTGTGTCGTTGAGCATCGTGTTCAACTTGTCTATTCTTTGCTGAATATGTTTCTGTCTGACATAGTTAGTGCAAACAGTAATATACAAATTCAACTCATCATTAGTTAAGTCTGGTTTATCCCAAACGGTTCTTACAAACTCACTTTCAAATAAATCTCTATCTGCAACCGTAGAGTATTGGTTGATGAAATGGACAAATCTTGGACTCTTTAGGTAGAAAAGTAGCTTTTCGCACATTTTCCTCTGTTTTGTCTGGATGGTAACCTCGTCAAAATCCTGTCCAGCCCAATCATTGATTTTTTTTATTGATCTTGAGAGCGATTTTGGAGCAGACCACTTGTCCGTAGTCAACATTTCGTTATCATCGATGATTTCAGGCCTATATCGGCGCAAATATTCCATGACTGTTCTATGTTGCTGGCTTAGAGCCTGAATTGCCCTATCTTTAAAAGTCAGTCGAGCCACCTCAAGAGCGTTCATTCCTTTCTCGACGTTACTTCCCATTAAAAATTGCTTTTGTTCATTTGTGAGATCAACTTCCCCGACCTTCGGGACAAGAGTTGTTGTGAAATCCAGACTTTTAGTAATTAAAAATTTTCTCACAGCTCTCCCTTCCTTAGATCGACCATCCAGAGTGTCGTCATTAAATATGATTTGAGTGATACTCTTTAAATCGGGGTTCTTAGGGAACTCATCTTCAATTTTCTCTTTTTGCTCGTCTGTTAATTCTATATCTCTCATAAAATATCGTTCTCACTCATCATTCTAAGAGCAATTTGGTAAAATTTCTTTTTTAAATTGGCGATCTGCTTATATCTTGGTTTTTTTCTGTTGGCTGAATCTGCCTTAAACCCGAATTGCTTAGCTACATCGTTCTCTTCCTTGTTCTCAATATACAATAAAAAATAAATCTTCTTATGTTTCTCATTCAACTCATTCATTACTAATTCATGAAGACGAGTAGAAGAATTATCATAGTCTACATTATCCCTCAATGTAACAAACCCCGTAAACAAACCTTCGTCTAAGGCTAGCGGAAGTTTAATATTATAAGCTTTTTCTTTTTTATTCTTCCATTTAGCAAAATCAGGACACGAAATATCTTGCTCTTTGCTTTTTGTCATCCCACAACTAGTAGCCCCCATATTATGAGGACACCTTAAACAAGGTTTAGCAAAACTAGAATAATTATTCCTTACCAGATTCTTTATCTGATTAGAGATAATCATAGAAGCCCAAGGCTTAAATGGACGCTCCTGATCCCAAAGATGCCATTTTTTAAAAATATGCAATCTGACTATTTGACAAACATCATCATAGTCCATCCATGCTATCGCACTCAATTGCCATTTAGGTCTATATTTTTTTAAAAGATCTTCTAGGTCTGAGCTTTGACTGTCGAAATCATAATCCATCTATATCTTTCGTGCGTGAGGAAGAACAATCTTTAACTGTTTTATCTAAAAGCTCTTTTCCGCTAGGGTCTTTCGACTCGGACCTGTGGAAGTTTCCTCTAGGAGCAGTAGCTTCAGAAGAAGTTACCGATCCCCAAATATCTTCAATGCTTGTCTTGCCTTCGTCCCTCTCAATTACAATGCCTTTTTTCAACTCACTTAAATTAATATCAAAATCATTCTCCGCTTCTTCTTGCTCTTCTTTGGCCGCAGTAGAAACTGCCCCAGCTCCTTGACCACAATTACAACAAAACTTAGGTTTATTAATCTCATATAAAATCTTGAAACCGCAAGATACACAGAAAATCTTATTCATGGCTAATTTTATTAGCTTATTATGCTTTTTTCAATTTTATCTACTAAATAACTTATGATTTTATCTCTCATAATATCTTCCTTGGTAAATTGTAGATGATGCACTCCCAATAATCTACTCTCCTTGTCGTCAAATATATTGCAAAATTTATTAAATCCTGTGCGCCTAATGTCGCTCTGCATACTATCGCCGCATAAGAATAACGTAGTGTTATTAGAAATGCGGGTTATGATAGTTGTAAGTTCTTTTGTTGTCATGTTTTGTGCCTCATCCACTATGACCACCTTACTCCTCCATGTAGCGCCTCGCAAAAAGTTGATCGGGGCCGCTTCTAATACCTTCCTGTCTTGTATTTGTTTTTTTTCTGGCCCATTTAGCAACTCATCCAATTTATCTTCTAACGGACCCATATACGGGTTGAACTTCTCGTCCATGCTTCCTTTCAGAAAACCCATCCCCCTCTCCGCACTTTCAGCCAAACTCCTCAAATATAATATCTTAAGCAACTTGTCTTCATTGTATTTGTATAATGCCGTATACACAGATAAAAATGTCTTCGCAGTCCCAGCTGGTCCACTAATAAATACAATCCTTGTTTCTGGATCTCGCATTATTCTGTGAAATTCCATCTGCTTTTCCGTCAATTCAATATGACCCAACAATAATGAGTTCTGAGTTCTAAACGTCATTTATGTTCTTTGTTACACGCATTAACGATCCGTAGAACCTCAAGTTTATAGAATACACCACCCCCCCGCCGAAATTACGTCAAGCAAAAAGTTCAAGATTCTGAAAAAACCCCTCCCTCTTCTCCCCACAAAAAAAACGCATTTGTATGCAAATAAACCTTTTAATTTATTTTTTTCTGTGGTATAATTCGCCCATGACCAACACCAAAGCTAACATGAAAAACCAAGACATCGCCATTGCCCGACTGACTCAAAAACTTGAGCGCATGGAAGAGATTGCAGTCTTCCGCGTGTCCGATCTTGAGTTCATCGAAATCGTTGAAGTCCTCAAATCGGGCAAGTGGGCCGACTGGCTAGTCGAGTTTTCCTATGAAGGGAAAAAATATCAAGGCTCGTTACAGGCTGGAATCGAAGATACAGATTTCCAGCACGATATAATCGAAT
>Ga0307984_1000017_pt1 | contig 61168 bp, 60 predicted proteins | sample EllFjometageno78_FD_203169 | JGI IMG/M metagenome (GOLD analysis project Ga0307984, IMG submission 203169) | Marine microbial communities from Ellis Fjord, Antarctic Ocean - #78 | ecosystem: Environmental > Aquatic > Marine > Unclassified | place: Southern Ocean | collected 2014-10-09
GTCAACAAGACTAACAATCTTATTGGTTCCCATATCAAGGTTAGCCGTGGCAGCTCCAAACGAAGTTACAGGAATATTTGCTGAGTCAATTTTATGCTGATTGGTTCCCGACGTAACAGCAAAATAATCTGCATCATTAATGTTACCACTTAGGGGTAGCTCGCTAATATCTAAAGTAAATGTAGCTGTTCCAGGAGCAGAGATTACCGTGTCAATACCCACACCACCCACTAACGATAATGTATCGTCGTCGTAAATAGTTTGATTGGCTCCTGTATCTCCACTTATATCAAAGGAAGTCATAATTCCAGGAGCTACACCCGATACAACACCCGTAATATGACCCTGTGTATTAACAGAAATAGATACAGGATAGGCATACGTGCCTGGTGTTCCGTAATTTAAATGGTCAAAGGTGACCGTTCCAATATTAGAAGCCACGCTATCAATAGCTACTCCACCTAAAAGAAATAACGAATCATTATTGTTTATAGTCTGGGCAACACCAGTGTTCCCGTATACACTAAAAGAAGCGAGCCCTACAATGTCGCCAATACTATAGTTCATAGTGGCTAAGGCATTGCCAGAATCACTGCCAATAACCTTGTCTAACGCGGTCGGTGTACCATCTATTAAGTACGAGCTAATCTTAGGCATACGTTCTTACGCTTTTCGGTTCTTACCCATAACAACGGCCTGAAGGATACGAGACAATACATTTACAATGCGGTCGTCCTTCTTGGTTTCTGTGAGCGCGGTCATAGTTCCTGCCGCAGTCAAAACAGCCAATGCAATCTCGGCCCAGTATGATGCTAAAAAATTCATGTCGTTTCGTTTAAAAATTTATACTTATCCTGAACATCGAATGAGGGGCAATCCTTTTTTGAATATTCGTTGTGTCCGTGGATACTTAACTCCCCAAAAATAAGGCGTAAACTTTTAACCAGATTCAAGAACGATATATCCTGCATCTCAGTCATCGTGTCTAGGGGTTTCAAGTTGTTATCCGTACCACCTATATAGCAAACACCTATAGAGTCTAGGTTGTGTGAGTAGGTGTGAGCCCCAATCACATCTATATCTCTACCCTTATGCACTGAACCGTCGGCGTAGATACAGAAGTGGTACCCTATATCATCCCATCCTCGAAGCATATGCCATCCACGTATATCATCAACAGTTACATCGCGTCCACCAGGTGTAGCTGAGCAGTGTAAGATGATTCGTTTTAGGTCCCTCATTCAATACCCTTCTTGGCAAGCAATAACTTAATGTCATTTACTCCATCTACTAAGAAGTCAAGGCTCTGCTGAACTTTGGTCTCTTGCTTCTCTAGCGAAAACAACCGCGCTTTAATTGTAGTTACCTCGTTTGTCATCTTAACCCATGTGGCTATAATACCTCCCAACGCGCCGATAGCAATAGATATAATCTCGTAGTTCATTACTCCTCGATAAAGTCAACGTCCTCGGTTACTCCTTCAGTTTCGATTGGAAACCATCCGTTAGCCTCCATATATGCCTGGTCGTGGACCGTGCATTCGGTAGGGATAATCTGCTCAAAAAGAACCGTTGAAGACGTAGTGATAAGCGTAGTGAGGGCGTCCATTTCTGCTTGGGGCATTAAAGGAAACAAAGCCTGTAGCTCGGTGAAGTCCACCGCTGCGTTAACGTAGATAAGCCAGTCTAAAATAATCGACAGTGCCGCCTCTCCCGTTGTGGGGTGGATGACAGAGCCAAATAAATTGAAGTTTGCTTCGTCTGGATTTTGGATAGACTCTGGACGAGTAATACAATAAAGCTGTCGAGAAATAGCTTCTGCTCGCTCCTCAGATGTAAGTCCTCCTTCGGGAGGAACGATTAGATAGTTACTCATAGTGTGTAAAGATAAGGATATTAATAGATGTCGTAGAAGTCGTTTAGGTTGGTTTCGATTCCAGTGCGGTCTGTGGATTTGTCGGAAGCGTAAACAACTACCTCCTGCGCTTTGCCATTAAAATAGCTTGAATTTCCTTTTTGACCAAGACGAATACCTGTGCTTGTTGTACCTGCGGCGCCTCCAGTTTCTGCGGTTGAGCCGTTGTAACCTATTGCAAGAGACGTTCCGAATAAACCAAACACCAAGTTTTGGGCGGCTGTGTAGTTTGTTGACGTATTGAAACCATTGTTAAAATTCATTCGCATTGTTGCGTTTGAATTGTACCTAAAAAATGCGATTCCTCCTGTGCCGTCCCAAGCGATAAAAGCGCCACTACTATTTGTTTGGTCAGGTTTGGCAACGTGAAAGCTGGTGAGCGTTGTTTCAGATAATCCAACACTATCTAAGAAATCGTTTGCACCATCAAAATCTAACGCGGGCTTGCCGTTCTCCGTCACCATACCCGTCGTACCATCGTAAATCTTTGGTCGGTTAGCAGACGTAACTTGAGTAACGTTGTTCCCACTACCACTCTGGTCGTACCAAGTCTCTACGAACACGTCGTTACTACCTCCGTAAGCGACAATAGCAGAAGTGTCTAACTCTCCGTAGCTATCGAAGCCTACGTCAAGCGTAGCTCCGCCCACGTTGTCCTGTACTTTAATAGCGCTACCTGTATAAGTGTTACTCAATCTACGTAAAGAGTAACCCGCCGATGCACCAGGATATAAATTTAAAAGAAGAGGCGTAGGCGCTACGGTGTAGATATCGTAGAAGTCGTTTAGGTTGGTTTCGATGCCCGTGCGGTTGGTTGATTCGTCGGATTCGTAAAGAACAACCTCCTGAATTAATCCAATCCAACTCCCGTTGCCAGTTCCTGAATTATAGCCTCCAACTTGTAAAGAATTAAAGCCATCATTCCCCGCGTTACCGCTTACAACTATTGTTCCATCTAGTACCGCGTTGCTGTTCACTCCGTTATGCAAAGAGCCGAATAAAGATTGAGTTGTTGGAAAGCTTGTGCTAGAAGCTAAAACACTTCCATTGTAAATCCCAAGGACTGGGCCAGGCCGAACGCTTGGCCCGCGTTTGTTGTCACTCCCTCCAAAAATACCTTGGTAAGTATCTGCTGAGTCAATGTTCGCGACTGAAAAAGACGTAATTGGTTGGCTAAGATTTACAGAGCTTGTAAAGTATTGCGTGGCGTTTTCAAAGTCAACAGCAGGCTTCCCGTTGTCCGTCACCACAAAACCCCTAGATAACCCATCGTAAATCTTTGGGCGGTTAGCAGACGTACCCTGAGTAGCGTTGTTCCCGTTGCCACTTTGGTCGTACCAGGTCTCTACGAACACGTTATTTTGGTCTCCGTAATTCGATAAGCTGGCCGTATCGAGCTCTCCAAATGAATCGAACCCAATGTCTTGCGTCGCTCCGCCCACGTTGTCCTGTACCTTAACAGCAAAGCCTGTGTAGTCGGCACGAAGTTTACGAAGCGAGTAAGCCGCAGCCGCACCTGTGTAAGTGTCTAAAAGGTAAGGGGCTGGGTTTTCGGTGTAATAGTCGCTTATGTTTTCTTCTATGGATGTGACCACTTGAGAACCTGATTCGACGTAAAACAAAAATTCTTGCGCACTATACATCCCCCAATCGGCATAGACAGGCAGATAACCAAATCTAAAACCGCTTGTTGACACATAAGTAAAGTCGGCATCACAATACAATAAGTTCACAGAAGACCCGTTGGTATCTGAAAGGTTGTTATAGATTGAACCCCTAGTTGTTGGTATGTAGTTTCTTCCGCCTAATTTGTATTCCGCTACGGTAACATCTCTTTTTATACTGGTAGAGGAGTTGTTCAAGGTAGCGATAAGGAAGTAATCATTAGCTACTGTTTCGCTACCCAATAACAAAGAGTTAATGCCTGGTTCTGCTTTTATCATAGAGAACACGTCGTATCGCTCCACTGTAGGAATATCGAAAATCATACCCAAAGTCGACCCACCCTTTAATAATACCCTTCCGTTTTCCTCCACCAATACGCCGCCCGCAGCGACAACTATTGGGCGATTGGCAACAGTAACCTGAGTAGCGTTATTCCCATTGGTAGATTGGTCGTACCAAATGCTCACCCGAACCTCATTGGTTCCAGCAAACGCCAATAGCGTAGCGGTATCAAGGTTGTTATTTACGTCGAAACCAATCTCCGCCGTAGCGCCTCCAGATGTAGCCTGTACCTGCATCGCCGCGCCTGTATACGCAGTGCGCAACTTACGGACCGAGTAGGCCGCCTCAGCTCCTGAGCCGTATGACGTATCTAGAAGGAGGCTGCCAGTGACTGGCTTGCCTATAAGATTAATAGAGCCTACAGCTGAGATAAGAACTGCGTCAAACTTAGATATATTGGCGAAATCAATTCCGCTTACTTTTTGAATAGTCGCCATACGAAAATGTTTTTAAGCTAGTGTGATAAACGAACTGTCTGGCTTAAAATAAATAATTTTATTGGTTACGTCCACAACATAACCTACAATACGAACGATAAATCCTGTGGTGCCAGTAGGCTGAACGTCCGTTAAAACACCATCGGTTGTAGATAGGTAAACAGGAGCCCCTAACGTACTGAGAATAGCATTAGCCACTACAATATTTCCCTCACGAACCATACGCGAACCATCAGCAGAAGACCCAATAGCAATAATACCTGTAGATTTCGTGCTGTTAGTAGCATTAGTAGCCACCCAAGCAGTTCCGTCCCAATAGAAAGAAGCTCCTCGTGTCAGACCAGAGCCAGAGCCCCAACCAGAAAAAAACGTAGAACCCGATGAATAGTTGCCGCCTAATGTACCCGAAGTATTCTTCTCTAGGTTGGCTCCTCCCAACAAAAGATTATCAGGAGTAATTTTAATATTACCCGATGACGAAAGACCGACTAGCTGAGTTACATTTCCTACACTTGCCTCAGCTGTAAACGCTGAAAATTTTACGTTTGCCATAATATTAAGGTGCTAATTCGCTTACTAAAAAATTCCCCGACTCATCAATAATATTGTCACCGTCAATACTCCCGTCCCCTAATATAAAAAACGTAGGAAGGATAGCGCCACCACCGCCCGTGATGCCGCCAATCATATTGCCGATAATTATTGCGGTACCCTGCATATTACCAGAGAGCTAAAATCGATGTGGCTGTATTGCTAGTAGCAAAAACTCGCTTGACCTGAACAGGGATAAAGGACCCAGCCAAAACTCCCGTGAAAGTAATGTCGCTACCGCTAGAAGTTAGAACCCGTAGGTCACCCGCTCCGCCTACATACAAAACACAACCTGGGTTGTCGGTATTAGCGTAAATAGTATAGTTGGTCCCAAAGGCGAAACTGCCACCTGCACTACGAATAGCAATAGTTAGCTGGTCTTCAGAGACAACTGATATAACTTCAGCTATACTTGTGTTATCAGTGGTATTGTAAATAACCATACCAGCCCTGATATTATTCGTTAAGAAGGTTGCAGTGGTATCAATGAATAACGAACCTGGAACGTCTCTCGAACCATTCAGCGTATAGCCAGATGGGTTGGGGATGTCTAACGTGTCGCTTGGGATAACATTGACCCCTAAGCCAACTTGTAATTTTTGATATGCCATAGTTATTTCTCGTAAGGGAATGTTCTGTTTAACGTGTCGCGGCGTTCGCCGCAGCCACAATCTTTATCGACAGCTTTCGCCACCTTGTCCACGACGCGCTTGATACCCGTAGCTCTAGTGAACTGCTCTATTGTATCGCCTAATCCTTTCGCTTTCATGACCTCGAAGGTACTAATATTTTCCCGCTCTTTTTTTCGGAGAACTCTTCGTAGAACCACCCGACCCCGCCCATAGATGTTTGCAAGCCCAATACCGAGCCGTAAACTTAGAACTAGCAGAGCTACACTTATGGCGCACTTTAAAGCTCTTACGAGCAGCGGGAGAGTAATTATGACCGTAGCCCTTAGCTCCGAAATGAATGAGCTTCTCCTGGCCTCCAGAGCAAGCCTTGACCATCTTCTTCTTCCCCGCTCGGTCCGACCGAGTAGGGCTGTTACATTTCATCTTACTCTTATCAGCCATATCAACTATTGGTTACACGACCAGCAAGCGTATTCGAAACAAACTGCCTGCCTGTTCCGCCCCTACTCTTTTTCTTACGAGCCGTAGAAGCCCGCTCAGATTTACTCATAGACTTAGCTTTAGATAATGGCAGACAACGGTCAGGGTTTTCAGTATCCTTACTCGTGCCACAAGCACCGAGTATAGAACCATCAGTTCCAATACGAACCCATTTCTGGTCACGCCATTTCTTTAGCTCGCCCATTAGTAAGACGACGTCATCTTCTTCTCCATACCGTAATTAGGATTGTTCTTTACTTTCCCTTTTGTCATCTTGGCATAAGAATCAGCTTGAGCTTTTCCAACTGCGTTATATGGAAACACACGCTTACCAGTTTTAGTAATTACTGTAGGCATGATTATTTTTTTTTAGAATGAGAATAACCCTTCTTCTTTAACGACAAGTGTTCTTTAACTGTATTAGCGACCTTCTTGACTCCCGTCTCGCTATACATATTATGAACCTTAAATTTATTAGCCATATTACTTCTTGGATTTCTTAGCGTAGTTAGGGTCCTTGCAATATTTACTTGCCGCCATATTCGCATAAGCCGAAGGGTAGCGGTCAAAAGTCCGCTTCGCCCAAGATATACCCGATGGACATATCGTGTTCCCCTTCTTCTTAGTGCGTCCAGCCATACTATCGAGAAGCTCGCTTGTTGATACGTGCAATCTTACGACCAGCTCTAGACTCGATACGGTCTACTTTAGAAGAAACCTTCTTGTTTTTAGCAGCAGTACGAGCGGCAGCAACACTAGACTTCGCTGTATTACGAGCAGCCTTAGCCGTCTTGTCCATAGTGCTTACCTTGTTGTAAGCTCCTTTACCAGCCGCTTTACTCGCGCCCTTAGACTCATCGCGACGAGACTTAAGAGACTGAGACTTCTTTCCGTTACGTGCACCCAACGACTCATCCAATCGGTCGTTGTACCCCTGTCGTGAACCCATACCTGAGCCTGTGTTACGACTGGTGTAAGACGTAGCCTTCTTAGGAGCAGGTGATTTAGGAGCTGCTTTCTTAGCCAAGGACTTAGTAGCTGGCTTTCTAGCAATCTTTGAAGCTGCTTTCTTAGCGACCATCTTAGGTGCTGCTGCTGGCTTCTTAGGAGCAGCCTTCTTAGTAGCGGCCTTCTTAGTAGCTTTCAGAGTAACAGATTGATTCTTACCGCCCTTAGCAGTTCCCTTAGTAGCGCCCATAAACTTTGCTACGGTAGAAGCTTTGTTTGACGATGCCGCTGCGCTTTTTTGACCTCGGAACTCAGACTGATTCAATACAGAACTAGCGCCTCCGCTTGAACGACCTCCTCCTGTACCAGCTGGTTTATTTTGAGAACGCTCACGTGCACCGACTGGAGTTGGAGCTAAAGGCTGGGAAGCTCTGGCAGACCCACCTCGTGGAGCGCTTAAAGTTCCAGCGTACTTACCCTTCGGATTAGGTCCAGCGTTAGGTCCAGCTAAGAACTTACTAATTGAGCTACCCAGTCCCTTTAGCTTCGAAGAGCTGTAATTCATTTTATAAGGCATCGTGAAAAAATTTGATGGTTACTTTTGTCAAAGATAGCAAATCAAATCTAATGCCTAAAAATCCACCTGAGTACGATTACCTCAAATACTGGAGGGTAATACGATACTATATAAAAGCACGTTACGGAATTACAACGGGCGACCTCGATATGCTTCTATTCCTTCGGTCCGAAGGGAAATTTAATAGAAGTAAGTTCAATGAATTTGACGAGGTATTCGATTGGGATAAGGGACGTTTCCAACGGCTGCTGCGTAACGAGTGGATATCAGTTTTCAGAAAGAAAAGCGGGAACTACGCCTCACAAGCAGCTTTATACGAGGTGTCGTATAAAGGAAAACGAATGCTCACCGCTATGTACAGGAAACTTAGCGGAGAGGAAATCTCTACCAACCACCAAATCAACCCCATGTTTTTAAAGAACGTCTCCTATAGCGATAAGGTATACCGCACTATGCTTATAGAGATGAACGCTTTTATAAAACAACAACAACATCAGAAAGACTTATGATGGTATACGACTCATTGTTGATGAGCATAGTGTATCCCGCCCTTTTGTCATAGTATATGTCGTCGTCCTTTGAGATTGATACCACGTCGGTGCCTGGCGCTATCACAGTGCCCCGCTTATAACGCATCTGGTTGGCGTCGTCAGCTGACAGCAACAGCCCTGATGACGTGCGTATCTCCTCATCCACGGTCTTGATAACTATGTTATGTCCTATAGGTTTCATATGATAAAAATTGGTGTCGTCGGTCCCATACTAGCGGCCAACACATTATACTCAAAGTACTCAATCGCCTCCTCCTCGGTCATACCGTCAGCTATTAACGCGTCATAGCAGCGCGTCACGCTATAGCATACACGGAACGAACCCGTATAGCCGTCCTGCGACACCCCGATTATAGCATCGTCAAAACCGTCAGCGAATAAAGACGACATATCACATGACTGTAACAACTCGTCAATTTCATTACGTGTATCCATCATGACGCCTCGTATGAACGAGCCATCGTCACAATAGCATTGGTACTTAATATAGTCGCCGCTACAGAGACAGCATTTTGAAGCGCCACCTTAGTTACTTTCATAGGGTCTATAATCCCCATCTCTATCATGTCACCGTACAGACGCTTCTTTACGTCGAACCCGTACCCCTCGCGCGTCACTAAAGGCATACCCTTCTCATAGATATCCTCGAAATTCACACCCGCGTTAGTAAGGATTTGTTTTAAAGGGGAGGCCAACGACTGCGAAAGTATAGCCGCCGCCGCACGCTCACTGTCAGAAGGGTACTCATCGTTAGATACCCTCATGTCAAGTAAGTTGTGCTCGTTATATAGAGCTACACCGCCGCCAGGTAGGATACCCTCCTGTAACGCAGAACGTACCGCACAGACAGCGTCGTCAACACGGTCGAACAGCTCCTTCTGCTCCAGGTCAGTATTCCCGCCCACTTTAATCGTACCGATACCACCCGTTAGGCTGGCGATACGCGATAAGAGAAAGTCTTTGTCGCCCTTACGTGTCGCTAACTTATGTGCGTCACGTAGCTCGTCAACCCTAGCCGCTACCTGCTGCGCATTGTCAGCTTTACCCTTTACAATTACAGTCTGGTCGCGGCTCACCACCACACGCTGGGCGTGACCTAGGTCCTCAAACTGGATGATACTTAAGTCGTCACCCGTCTTCTCACTGAAATAGGTGGCCCCTACAGATACCGATATGTCCTGCATCAGCTCATGGGTACGGTAACCAAAACTAGGAGGAGGGACAGCGCATAACTTCAAAGCGTTACGCATCACATTAGCCGATAACGTGTTGACTACGTTAGTAGAGCACGGAGCAATTATAAGAAGTCGCTTGCCGTCAGCGATAATAGGCTTGAGGATATTCTCAATAGTGAGAAGATTTATAATCTCAGCGTCAGATACCAAGACATAGCAGTCGTCTAAAATACACTCGTCACGCTTCTGGTTGTTTACAAATAAAGGGGACATATAACCGCGCTCTACCTTTACCCCACGAGTGGTCTCGTACGTAGTCTCTACAGTGTCGCTGTTCTCAACCGTAACCACGCCGTTCTTACCCAAGTCCTTATACACGTCAGCAATTATCTTGCCTATAAAACGGTCGTTATTAGAAGATACCGACGCTACCTCGATAAAGTTCTTCTTCGTAAGGGGACGTGAACGTTTCTTTAAAGACGAAACCACGTCGTCAGTTAAACTTACTAGATGACGAAGTACCTCAGTCTTATTCAACTCAGGATATAAACTGAACATATCGTAAGCCGAACGTATCAAAGCCTCCGTTAATACAATAGATGTAGTAGTCCCGTCGCCAGCCTCTGTAGCCGTACGGTCAGCCGCCTCACGCATCATACGTACAGCTAAATTCTCTACAGGGTCCAGTAAGTCAATAGCCTTAGCTACCGTGACGCCGTCCTTAGTTACCGTAATGCCGTGGGTGTGGTTCGGTGATTCAATTAATACAGTATGACCGCTAGGCCCTAACGTACTCTTTACCGCGTTAGACATCTTAGTGATGCCCTCAATTAATTTGGAACGACCCTCGTCGTCAAACTTTAAGTCCTTAGGTGTATAGTCCATTTGATTTAATTTAAATCCAAAGATATGACGCTATGTCGAAAAGCAAGGCCCCACATAGAGACAGAGAGAATTATCTATATATTTTTTTTCCACGTACGGGTAGAGAAAAAAACGACATTATCGACACTACCATTAAGAATCAATTAGTTAGCTAGCATATAACGACACATAAATCGACACAGCTGTGTCGTTTTTCGACACAAAAAGGGGGACCACCGTCCCCCCTTCATATCAACACACAAAATTCAAATCACTTTACCTTCTTTAAGTTGGGATTCTTACGCTTAGCTTTTGCCGAAGCTCCACGTGTTGATGCCGCTAAAATAGCCCCAGCAGCTTTTTTAGATACCCCACTCTTCTTGGCAATCTTTGCCTGTACTTTCTTAAACCCCATCTTACATTCCCATCATCTTGCCCTTCATGTCGCCCAAAGCGACACCGTCAGCAATCATACTAATCTTCTCAGCACGAACTACCATCTTGCGTAAACGTGCCATCTCAGCAATTCCTGTCTCTCCAACTGGGCGGTCATTAATTAAACGTCCGTCCTTAATGCGTAATTGGTCCATGGTTTTTTTTGCAATATACAAAATCCCGTGAGATGCACAGAGTGTTTGGGTAATATAGCGTTATACGCGCGACACCCTCGATTCCAAACCGACTTTTTTTAGGCACCCCCCCTCCTGAATCCACCGTCATCGCTCCACTTTTTTGCCGTTTTTCTACAGCCCCCGCCCCCGTAGGGCTGCAGGGCCGCTGCCCCGCGCTCCGCCCGTCCTCCGCTTTCGGATGCTCAAGGGGGGACCACCGTCCCCCTTACCCCCTCGCTAGAACTCCTACCCAGAAATAAAGGCAGAGGCACCCCCCTCTACAGGCCGCGTCTACCTAGGGCTGTAGGAGGGGCATAAGATTTCCACGATTTCTGTAGGATGCAAAAGAAAGTATACACTATCTTTGTCGAAACAAAACACAAACGACCAACAGGTCAAACATTAACTGCCATGCAGAAATTATCTAAGAAGGTCACTACCGCCGCAAGTGTAGAGAAGGTCACATTGACAAGCATCCTAAACGAAGTAAAATTCGCAGACGGTTCCGGTGTATCAGACGTGAGAACGACCTTGACGAAGGTCAAGCAATCCAAGGCTGAGGCGTTCAGTGCTGAGCTTGCAAACGCACGAGTCCTACTAAGCTTCCGAGAGCATTACAACTGCCCGCTTGGAGAACTGAAGGAAGCGTTAGAGAATTCGTTTGGAGAGGTTATCAGCCTGAGTGAGTGCTACAAGAACCTTGGCTTTGGTGCTAAGGGATGCACAGCGAAGGAGGCTGCAAACCACGCAGGAAAGGTCATTGGAGTTGCGAGTGCTGAGCGTGAATACGCTGACAAGAACAACATGACGTTGTTGGCTGTCGAGAAGAAGTTCAACAAAGCAAATCCTGACGTGTTTGGAACACGTCGCTACAAGGATTGGTGTCTCGGTAAGGCAGCGAAGAAAGACGGTAGCAAGGCTGTTGCATTCGAGACCCTGACCTGTGAGGAGAGTGGAATGAAATGGGTTGAGAAGATGCTGAAGCGGGCGCAGGACCCAAGCAACGATTTGACGCTGACTGAGCTGAACCGAGTGCTTGCGCATATGGCTAGAACGGCTGCTTTGGCTGAGACGGAGCAGGCTGTTGCTGAGGCTTTGCAAGCCTAACGGCAACGGGGGGGACAGCGGTCCCCCCTCCGTCCACAGCTGTGTAGCTGTGCTGATGATGACTCAAAAGAGTCGAAACGGAAATCTAACTTAATACTTTAGCTATGGACAGCAACAAGAAAAGTCTAACTGAACTCTTAGCCACATGGGACAAGCTCCATGTGGTAGGCATAACTCCTGGAGAGGTCAACTCCATCATGACCGAGACGGTGATGGGTGACTCCATCGTCAAGGTTGCCATTGAGTTCCAACATCGGAACTCTCCCGTCTCAGGGACGCACTCCATCCATGCCCGTCTCATAACGTACGACTTCTATGGCAACAGGGTGACCGTGAGATTCAATGGCTCATGGGGATGCCATGACGAGGAGATACCACAGTTCATCAAGTGGTTCCATCTCAAGAAGTATGAAGCAAGGGATAAGGACGAAGCGCGAGCGAACGCAACATCGGGATTGGTAGGCAACTTCCTCGCATAGCATAGGGGGGGACAGCGGTCCCCCTTCTGTCTCAGGCTGTGTAGCCTGACTGATGAGTCCAAAAGGACGAAACAGAATTCAAATCAAATGGGTGATGGCCTACATCAAAAGCACTATGAGAGTTTCAAAAGGAATGGACGTTTTAAACGAGTTGATGGGCATGAAATCAGCGGACGAAATAATCCTCAATGACAGCGATATCATTGCGGTTGGATGGAACTACAATGCTTCGATTCACATCCACCTGAACAACACAACGGAGCGATGGTTCCGCATCATTCAGGACGAGTTGGAGGGTATATCTGAGATGCGTCGCAGACATCCCGTCAACCCTGAAAGCTTGAGTCTGACTCAGAACTTCGACTTCGTCTACAAAGGTTTTGACATCAACCTGACCTTCAGCGCATAATCCTCATGGGGGGACAGCCGTCCCCCCTTTTAACTCCCCTATCATGAAGTATTTATTTCAGTTTTTTACAACCATCGGTATGGTGGTGACCTTCCTACTCTTCATTGCAATTGCTTGCGCACTATGAACTGCACAATATCATTTTACACTGGCACCCGCTCATGGTGGGTGACCAAGGACTTCAAAGACCGAAGTCACGTTGACAATTTCATTGCCTATATCGAACGAACGAAAGGCTACAACCTAGACGAACTATTCATAAACGAATAGTGTATTGTTAACAACTTGTTAATAACTTATTGATACATACCATTGTTATATACAATGTTTGTCGTATCTTTGTAAAAAGAATCTAATACTAGTAAACAAATCACGGGGGGGACAGACGTCCCCCACACAAATCAAATCAAGATGAAAGTAACAATTGAAGTGCCTGAGTCGCATATGTTGAATATGCTTTGCAACGCGATGTACAGCAATGAGTACCTCGAAATCGTTGACGGTGAAGGAGGTAAGGTCACCGAGTGGGTAAAGAAAACACCCAATGCTATGGAGGGATATGACCACGCTGAGTGTTGGGAGCCACGATTGTTTGCGTACTTAAAGTCTAACAAAGACCACGCGTTCAAGTTCTTGGATACTTACAGCGACGATGAGGTACAGCTAACGTGGGAGAATATGTGCAGCGGTATGATGAAGATGTCCACTAACCAAGTGCAGCATATGTCTGACCTTCTAACGGGGCGTGACGATTCCATCACGGCTGACGTATGGCTCCAGTGTTCATTGTTCGATGACGTTATATACTGCTAATAGAAATCACGGGGGGACAGCCGTCCCCCCATATAAATCAAATAAAAATGGATAGTAGAACCTTTACTGCCGTAGCTGATTGGGCAGAGCGCATCCAAACGATGACGCAAGAAAACAGACTTATTAACTCACAAGATATCGTACACGATGTGTTCGGTATGCTACGAGACGACGAACACTTTTTACCGCGACTATGAAGAACTACTTCGACAACATCAAGAGATACCGCTCATTCAGCATCAAGTATCTACCCGCTACCAACTTCAGGGGTACGCGCATTTCTATTATAGACAACCGACTCGGTGAGCGAGTGACCATCCCGTACGACTATACGTATGACAAACCTTGGGAGATAGCGGTGACGTATCTGCTCAACCTACGACGACCCATACACATAGAGTCCATTGGTATGTCCAACACAGATGAACACGTGTTGCTAACAACTGACTTCAGTACGCGCATCAAGCAAGACGAGAAGCTAGTGGCTAAGAATAAACTTAAATCAGTAGAGCAATGAGCAAGGAAATCAAAACCATCATAGACCTATACGCCAAGGAGGGGTACGTCATCAGCGTAGAGTATGCTGAGGCTATAAACAAAGCAGTCGAAGAAGCGCACATAAAGTGGGCTAAAAACAAAACACTGGAGCAATGAATCAGAATAAACTAATAGCCCAATTTATGGGGGTAGACATTGAGAAAACTTTACAATACCACAACTCGTGGGATTTGCTGATGCCCGTGGTAGAGAAATGTTTTAATGGTACTGCGGTACAAGTGGAGGACAACAAAGACAACTTCTTTGACATCAAGAATAGCCTACCTAATATGGAAGCAACATACAAAGCGGTCGTAGAGTTTATCGAGGGATTAAGTGTCGAACCCGACACAAAAGCTATTGACGAAGCGTTCTTCGCGGGGTTCTGTCACGCGTTGGAGTATGTCAAGAGAGAGATAGAGAACGTAGATGACATCGAACACGAGGTGGATGATTACGTCGGTGACCTAAACTTGAGCGGTACAATTTCCATCCAAGCGTCTGAGTTCCTTGACGCAGATGGATTGGTGGATGAGGTGATGCGCAAGTACGAGCGTGACACCACTAAAGACGGGAGCAATGTATAAGGTACGATTCCATCTCGCACGAGGCGAGAACTTTATGAAGTGGCAAGTCACTCAACCCAATGGAGACAAGCGTTACTTAAACCCTGAACACAATTCAATTGCTATGTTCGGATGTAAGCTACGGGTACAGCCCAGTACAGCGCAGAAGATACACGATGGAGCAAACAAAAGCGTGTGCGCATGGATAGATTGTCACCATTTACAAGAGACCAACGACCCTATCCCGATGACTATCTTCGATACCCGTATCTCATTCAACCCTAAGAAAAGTGTTCATTGGATGGCTGAGGAGGGGGGGACAGCCGTCCCCCTTGAGGTTCAAGCACGTGAGTTTATACCGCTCATTGTAACCAACGGCAGAGAACTATTTATAATTCCCACATACGACTAACATGGAACAAGACTACCTCAACATCCCTAACAAGCGTGGCTTCAAAGTAAACATGACACGTGGTGCATCACCCAGTGTACGTATCATAGACCTCATGCGTGATGATACAATCACCATCCCGTACAACTACGCACACAATAGCGCGATGGCTTGTGCTGTAGCATACCTCAATAGTATTCACATCATCATCGATGACGTAGTACACGCAGAGGGCTACTCAATAGCCGTGAGTTCTGACTATCAAATCCCAATCAAATGAACGACGACAAAGAGTTGGCTCAGTTTATTATGCGTGTGATTTTCTTTGGCGCTGTCCTACTCATCGCCGCTATACAGCTATCATCATGACAGACTTCGAACAAGAACACAAAGACCTAGTCAATGAGATGACAAATAAAATAATGGATAGGGTAGTACGACCACACGTGAGTTGGGATAGCCAGACAGACAACGAAGCGTTAGAATCTATACGTCAGGGTATGCACGATATCCTACACGAAATCTATTGTGAGGCGTTGGATGTTAATAAGGATGTTGACAAACCATTAGGATTGTAGGAAGTTATGCACTACCTTTGTTAAAATAATTAAATCAAATCAAATGAAAAATCTATGGAACGAAGAGCAGTTGTTAGAGGCTGCCAATAAGATGACGAGAGAGGTACTTGATTGGGACACCCCTTACAAGTACTGGGAACTCTACCCTGAGGACAATGTGTATAGTCAATCAGAGAACTTAGCTGACATATTTGTACGCAAGCATACAGAGCAGACTATCGGTATGACTCTTGAAGAGTACGAAAACCTGATGTGGGTAGACAGATACCGTAAGAACAACTTAGTAATCGACGTCTTCAACTCTATATTGTTCAAGCACCTCGACTTGATACGCACCACAAGGAAGGCATTCAAGAGGTCAGACCACTACACTACCATTGAGGTAGAGATAGACGGTAAGAAAGTCAAGGCATACCAAATCAAGTCGGGGTCAGACCTTGATGAGCATCCACTAATCAAGGGTCAGGGTTTCTATCTTGTCAAGCACGAAAAGCACGGAGAGTACCAGCTCTACCGAGGTACAACCAAGTGTGGGTGGCATTGGTGGAGCACACTCTTCGAGGTGTACAAGCTACTACCATCAAAGATATGGAAGCAACGCGAGGCACTGCAAGATGTTATTGCTGTGGCGTGTGCTAAGGGTAGCGAAGACCTGCTGGATGTGGTAAACCAAGGTCTACCTATGCTATCTGATGACACCGTCATTCACTTCCTATCTACGTACAACCAACCTGAGCCATCAACGTACAGCGTAACGATGTCGGGTGATGTCAAGCTAGACTCGGAGGTAACCGAGCCATTGGTGTCAGGTCTGATGTACAAGGACGCTAAGGATTTCATGCTAGAGTATAGCAATTACAAGCACGTTCTATTCAGGTCTACCTATGCCAAGAAGATGTTAGACGAGGCAGTGGAGAAGATGACTCAGTCACGTGATGAGTTGTCAGAATTCTCACAGCTTCACACACGGTCATGCGTTGACATCAAGGATAGATGGGGTGTCAATCTAAAGTGAAGCCTAAGGTCAGGTCAACAGCCTATCCCCCTGACCCACCCAAAGACTACAACGACTGGGCTACAAGTTTATTCAAATCAAATCACGGGGGGACAGCCGTCCCCCCACATAAATCAAATCATGTCGAAGACAAAACAACTGATGGTCGATGACCACAACCAAGACAAGTTCTTAGATGACGAGTACCGAGTGGTACAAGCAAGCAACCTGATGAGCACCATCGTTGCTGACTTTAAACTAACTATTAAAACAAACAAACCATGAAGAAAGAAATCTTCCACAATTACGCTGGGCACGTAGCCCATGTATATGGACTGACGAGAGAGGAGTTGTTCCACTCAAGTCGAGAGGCTAAGTACTCTCAAGCTAGGCATATGCTGTACTACCTATGTCGTAAACGACCAATGACACTCGCGCAAATCCAAGAGTACATGGGCGAGAACGGACACAGCACACACCACAGCAGTATAATCCACGGGGTCAAGCGTATGCAATCCCTTATGGATTCCGACCCAGACTACATGACCCTATATACCACCATCAACCAAAAAGTAAACGCATAATGGAAAAGAAATCAGTATTCGAAACGCTTAGCGCAATCAACGTTAAGCCATACGTCAAGGAGAAGAACAAGCTAAGCTATCTCTCTTGGGCTACGGCATGGAAACTACTCAAGGAAGTATACCCTGACGCACAACGTATCATCTACGAGAACGAGCATACAGGATTCAACTATTGGACAGACGGTAAGTCATGTTGGGTACGTGTAGGTATCATCGTCGAGGGACATGAGCACCAGGATATGTTACCCGTGATGGACTTCAGGAACAAGTCTATATCAGCTGACGCGGTCAACTCTATGGACATCAACAAGACCATACAACGGGCGACAGCTAAGGCTATCGCTATGCATGGGCTAGGTCTAGCCTTGTACACGGGGGAGGATTTACCCGATGAGGTTATCGCACCCGTAGAGAAGAAGCTAATGAAGCTTGACCTAGATGATGAGAACTGGGGTAAGGTGCTGGAGTTTATCGTCAACAACAAAGACAAAGGGCTTGACCATATCGTCACGCAGATTGAACGTAAGTACAAGGTGAAGGCTACCATCAAGAAAGAAATTTCTAAAATTATATCAGCATGAGCGATATCATAAACCAACTCAGGGATGACAACCACTACTATGGTGAGGTGGGTAAGCGTTACCTATCCAACTCGGACATAGGTAAGCTACTCACTAACCCTAAGATGTACGGGGTATCCGAACCTGACAACGTGAACTTCGCTAAGGGTAGGTACTTCCATCAGCTTATCTTAGAACCAGAGAAAGCATCGGTGGTACAAGCAGTGGACTCTTACTCACGCAACACCAAGATATATAAGGATGCAGTACTCGCAAGCGAAGAGACGTTCTTACTACTCAATAAAGAACGCGATGAGATTGAATCGTTGGTCGCTACTATGATGGGCAACATAGATTTCTTTGATGCTATACGTGCCGAGGGTAACACATACGAAGAGCCATCGGTAGGTATGATAAAGGATAGGATGTGGAAGGGTAAGGCTGACATCATCACCAATGATATCATCATCGACCTTAAGACCACGAGCAGCATCAAGGACTTCAAGTACTCAGCTAAGAAGTATAACTACGACAGCCAGTGCTACATCTACCAGACCCTGTTCGGTAAGCCACTCGTGTTCTTTGTTATAGAGAAGTCATCAGGTATGATGGGTATGTATCAGCCGAGCGAGGAGTTCGTTCGTCAGGGTGAGTATAAAGTAGAGGATGCTATAGAGGTACACAATAAATTCTTTAGAGATGACGCGCCCCATGACATTGACAACTACTATATCAAAGAGACTCTCTAAGGTTTACTCATTGATAACACATAAGAAAAACATACAGATTGAAGTTCCAGCAGTCTGTAGTAGCCCGCAGAGAAAACAAGATTACATCGACGCGGTCTATCATTACTTGGAGCAAAACATAATCATTAAAAACCATTAAACAATGGCACATGAACAAAAGATAACCGTCAAGATTGACGTGAAGAAGCTGGTTAAGTCTGGCTTCTACCAAGGAGAGAAGGGATTGTACGCAACCCTAACTATTATTCCAACACCTGACAATAAGTACGGTGATGACTACATGGTCACGCAGTACCTAGGTAAGGAAGAGAAGGGGCCTATCATCGGCAACGCCAGAGACCTAGTCTTCGACAACGACACCAAGAAGAAAGAGGTAGTCGAGGAGGAGGAAGAGGACGTGCCGTTCTAAACCAGAGGGAGAGGGGGGACAGCCGTCCCCCCTTGTACCCACCTATGTCGATGTGTCGAAAAAAGTTTTCTATATACCACCATATATATTTACTCTATCTTACTCTCCCCCCGTATGGGTGAGAAGAAAAAACGACATTATCGACACTGGTATTGGTAACCAGTTATTTAGCCCGTTAAAATCAACACACAAAACGACATTAAATCGACACCGCATGACACAAACCGTCACAATCTTCGCGAATATTAAGGATACGTCCACTCCTTTCTACCGAAGTGTACGCAAAGTTCTCTCACGAGTAAAGGATGGAGCGTCCAAGAATAAGGTCAACGCCATCAGGAAAGAGAAGGACAAGAGCTCACGTAACGAACTCAAGCGTGGCCTACCTGCCGTATGCTTTAGCGGTACGTTCACCAAGCGATTGGACAATGCACTCACTCAGCATAGTGGTCTCATCTGCCTAGACTTCGATGGATACGAGAGGAGTAAAGAGATGAAGGATGAGAAGGACAAACTCAGTAAGGACAGGTATGTGTTCTCTGTGTTTGTATCGCCATCAGGCAACGGGCTCAAGGCTCTGGTTAAAATTCCTGCCGATGTAGACAACCACCTCAATTACTTCAACGCTCTAGAGAAACACTTTAACTCTGAGCATTTCGATACCACCAGTAAGAACATAAGCCGTGTATGCTATGAGTCATACGACCCACTCATCTATATCAACGAGGAGTCACTGCTCTGGGATAAGATAGACGAGCCTGAGTATAGCGAGGTTATGGTACACCGAGACCCTAAGACCATACACATCACCGACGACAATAAGATTGTAGATATCCTATTGAAGTGGTGGACGAAGAAGTTCGGTATGGTGGATGGCGAACGCAACATGAACCTATACAAGTTGGCTATGGCGTTCAATGACTTCGGAGTAAACAAAAGCCTAGCCTCTCATATCATGCGTGACTTTGAGCAGCCCGACTTTAAGATGGTGGAGATAACGCGCACCATCGATTCCGCGTACCGACGTACCGAGAACTTCGGTATCAAACAATACGAGGACAGGGATAAGATATCACACATCAAGGCACAGCTAAAAAGTGGTGTGTCAAAAAAGGAAGTCCGCTCTCAACTCAAGGAGTCCAGCATTGGGAGCGACGTAATTGATTCGGTATTAGAACGAGTCGAGCTGGAGAACGCAGACGTTTCCTTCTGGGAACGTAACGACCGTGGTGTCATTAAGATTATCCCGATAGACTTCAAGTCTTTCTTAGAGGACAGCGGTTTCTATAAGTACTGCCCCGAAGGAAGTAAGAACTACATCTTCGTCAAGGTCACTAACAATCTCATAGACCACACGTCAGAGAAAGAGATTAAAGATTTCATCCTCAACTATCTCATCGACTTAGATGACAAAGGAATCTATAACTTCTTCGCTGACTCGGTACGTTACTTTAGGGAGGAGTTCCTCACCCTGCTATCTACGATTGACATCTTCTTTATGGAGGATACCAAGGACACCTCGTACCTATACTATAAGAACGGGGCTGTCTTGATAACCAAAGACACGGTGAGTATCATAGACTACCTCGACCTAGGTGGGTACGTATGGAAAGACCACGTTATAGACAGGTCGTTTGACGTGCGCGATGAGTACAGCTGTGACTACCAAGTTTTCATTGGGAACATATGCAACAAAGACAGCGAGCGGATAGCTACTATGCGTAGTACTATAGGGTATATGATGCATGGGTATAAGAACATGAGCTACTGCCCAGCTATTATCCTTAACGATGAGGTCATCAGCGATAGCCCAGAGGGTGGTACGGGTAAGGGATTGTTTATGAATGCCCTCTCACAGATGAAGAAGATGGTGGTGATTGACGGTAAGGCATTCGCTTTCGAGAAGTCATTCCCCTATCAGTTGGTATCAGCAGACACGCAGATACTATGCTTCGATGACGTGAAGAAGCACTTTGATTTCGAGCGGCTATTCTCTGTAGTGACAGAGGGCTTGACGTTAGAGAAGAAGAACAAGGATGCTATCAAGATACCATTTAGTAAGTCACCAAAGATTGCTATCACTACGAACTATACCATCAAGGGTTCAGGGAATTCATTTGCCAGACGTAAGTGGGAGCTGGAGTTACACCAGCACTACAATAAGAACCACACCCCATCGATGGAATTCAATAAGCACTTCTTTGCAGAGTGGGATATAGATGAGTGGTATCAGTTCGATAACTATATGGTGAGCTGTCTTCAGGGTTACCTCAGTACAGGCTTGGTAGAGTGTAAGCTTATTAACGTGGGTCTAAATCAGTTGAGAGGGAATACAGGTGATGACTTCGTTGAATGGTGCGGATTAACTAAAGGAAGCGAACACAATAAACTTCTTGAGCCAAACATCAAGGTGTATAAACAAGACCTTCTCCATGATTTCATTCAAGACTTCCCTGACTATGCTCCTAGGGCTAAGCATTCCGTTACTCGTAACGAGTTCTATAAATGGCTGAAGGCTTACTGCAAGCACAAGCACGAAGTCGAACCTGATGATGGTCGTGATAGCGTAGGTAGATGGATGCGTATACGTAGGAAGCATGAGGCTGAGGTACAAACTAACTTAGGATTATGATGGAGTTCAGAGACTACCAGAAGGATATCATAGATGAGGGAATAGATATCCTATCTGATAAAGGATTCCTTTACTTAGCTATGGAAGTACGTACGGGTAAGACGCTTACGAGTTTAGGTATAGCTGATGCATTTGATTTAGATAACGTGTTGTTCTTAACGAAGAAGAAAGCTATCTCTAGTATCGAGTCAGACTATAAGATGCTGGCCCCTGAGTTTGAAATACACGTCACCAACTACGAGAGTATGCATAAAGCACCGCTAACTAAGTGGGACCTTATCGTATGCGACGAGGCTCATAGCTTAGGTGCGTTCCCTAAACCAAGTAAGAGAGCCAAGCAGGTGCGTGAGCTTATCAAGAAGAACGGCAAGCAACCATTGGTAGTGCTGTTGTCAGGTACACCTACCCCTGAATCGTACAGTCAGATGTACCATCAGGTGTACGGCATACCCAACAACCCATTCCGTAAGTACAAGAACTTCTATAGGTTTGGCGATGACTACGTACGTGTGAAGCAAAGGAAGATGAACGGCTTAGTGATTAACGATTACACCGAGGGGCTAGAGAGAATCATAAGAGAGATGCAACCACACACCATCAGTTATACGCAGGTGGAGGCTGGCTTTAAAGTGGACACACGTGAGCACGTGCTTCGGGTACAGGCTAGCGATAGGATACATCAGATATGCAATCGCCTTAAGCGTGACCTCGTGGTAGAGGGCAAGGACAATGTCATCCTAGCTGACACGCCTGTTAAGCTTATGCAGAAACTACATCAACTGTACTCAGGTACGGTGAAGTTCGAGAGCGGAGAGTCTATGGTGATAGACTATACCAAGGCTGAGTTTATACGTGAGCGATTCAAGGATAAGAAGATTGGTATCTTCTATAAGTTTAAACAGGAGCTCAATGCTTTGAAGAAAACATATGGAGATTCCTTGACGACCGAGCTAGATGAGTTCGAGACCACCGACAAGAGCATAGCCCTTCAGATAGTCAGCGGACGTGAGGGTATCTCGCTACGTCAGGCCGACGCCTTGGTGTACTACAACATCGACTTCAGTGCTACAAGTTACTGGCAGTCACGAGATAGGATGACTACTAAGGAGAGGTTGAAGAGCGATGTGTACTGGGTATTCACTGACGGTGGTATCGAGAAGGACATATACAAAGCGGTGACTAAGAAGAAAGACTATACGCTAAGACACTTCAAACGCGATGTATTAAGTTTGTGATAATGACCGAACAACAGATGCAATTAAATCGAATCAACTCAGCAAAGAGTTGTAATTGGCCGTTTGAAAAAGGAAGTTATGAATATTATTTTGATAAATTTTTTGACATTCCAGAAGGTATACCTGAAGATATGTATACTGATTTGGAAGCTGATAAGTTTGCGTTAAAAATGATAGAAGATGACTGAACAACAGATACAAAGCAAGAGGATAAAGCAATTAGAAGAGCAGGGGTACTATGTGATTAAACTTGTTAAGACAAACAAGAATGGCATACCTGATTTGATTGCTATACCTAAGGATAGCGACGTGTTATTTAGTGAAATCAAGAGACCTATAGGTAGGTTGTCTAAACTACAGGAGTACAGAATAAAAGAACTTAGAACACATGGATTACAGGTTGAGCTATACAGAGGATGAGACACCATACGATACAGACCAAGAGTTTCTGGATGCTATCCTTACGCTTGACAGAGCGAGTAGAATAAAAATCCTGGTGCAGATAGAGAAGTCATCCGCCTATTTCTATAAAGGTTTCGATGACTTTATAGAGGGGAAGTACTACGATATGTGGGACTACTTCTTTCAGGTATGCGGTGTAGTGAACTGCCCAGACCCTTTGTTCTACATTGTCAGCTACTATAGTGATGGAGAAAGCGCCCCAGTACTTACTTCCATAGAGGAGACGGACTCGGACACGTACTTAGACTACGTTTCTAAAGGTGAGGTATTAAAAGAATTAAATTAAATCAAATGAAAAGTAAAGGGTATGATAAAAAGCACACTGAGGTGCTTGCAGAAATTGTGTCACACGTATTCGAGGCAGATGTCTTTGAGCGTAGACGACTTAGACCTAACGTAAATGCACGTATGGTATTCTCTAAGATACTATTGGATAAGGGTCTCACCCTTACCGAGATAGGTAGGATACTTAGTAAGAACCACGCTACTATTTTCCACTACAATAACAAGCTTAGCTTTTTCTTGGAGCATGACTTTGCTTTAAGGCAGAAGTACCTGCGCTGCGTGGATGAGTATGAATCTCAATCGATACACTCAGTGACTAAGACCAAGCTTCTGGATGAGCTTTATAAACTAAGGCAAGAACTAAACGAAGTAAAGGACTTATATAAAATGGTGACCCTTCAGAACAGAGAGGCGTCTCGGTATGACGAGAGGCTTATGGGTATATATAACGTGGTTAGAGACCGAACGAGTATAGGTAAAGAGATGGAGATGGAGAGCAGGATAAAGCGACTATACAATACAGTGGCGTGAGAGACTCCGATGCATACGATAGATTAAGATATATCAACTTCATGATGGAGCGCCTTCACGACTCCTGTAATGAGCTATACGAGCACCTCATAGACGAGGAGGTAGACTTCGTTGAGCAGGAGGTTAAAGAGATAAAGGAGGTGCTAAAGGAACTGCTAGATTATGCCTCGGAGATAAACAAGTAAGAAGGGGGGGACCGTTGTCCCCCCCTCTTTTCTTTTAGCTAGGGCGCTGGCTCTTTGGTATACCCATCACCTCATAAATCTCGTCACCGTCTATATTAGTTCCAGTTGCGAGCTCACCTAAGGCAACGACGGGCTCCATGTTAGCTCCCATCAATAAGCTAGCAAGGGGAATCAGCTTCTCATATGTATCCAGTTTAGAGTTTTCTATATTTCTAATTGTATTTACTGTAGCGCTAGCTATAGGGTCAACAACGCCACCTCGCGAAGTACGAGGTACCTTGCCTGTCTCGATATATTCCAATGCTGTCTCAGCCGCAGTTCCTAAAATTGGAACGCTGTACAATATGTTAAGTCCTATCAAAGAGTCTCTAACTCTCTTCAACCACTCGTCTTTATCCGAGCTGTTACCCGCTAGCTTAGCTGCATATGCCGTGCCATAGAAGACCGCGTTGACAAGACCTAGGTTTAAGTACAGCTTCCTGATGTCAGCTCGCTTAGGTGTCTCTCCTTTAGATACAGACCTACCTATGTTCTTGGTTGACTGCATCACGTTATTCATAAGTAAGAACGTAGCGCTACCGAACATCGTGAACATACGCATAAAGACATTGCGACTCTGTTGTAGTTGGTTACGCTCTGTTTCTCGCTGACTCTGCTGCGTAGCATTGTAGTCATCAAATTTAATAGCCGCCTTCTCTGGAGACATACCATTCTTGATGTTCCTCTTGTACGTTACCATATATCCGAGTACACCAAGCAGGTCACCCAATGAAGTGAATCCACCAACCAAAGCCTTCAAGGTCCGTTTTGTTTTAGACATAAACGTGTACTTATTCTGGTCCATATAAGTAGGTGTCTGACCCCCAGCAAGGCTAGATATGTTACCTTCTTTATAGGTTCTCTTTACACGGTTTCTAAACTCAGGAGATATAGACCGAGCTAATGACACAGGACCGTTGCTCTTCTTTCCTTGCGCCATACGTACAAGGTCTATAGGTACAGCCGCGTACATGATAGCAGCGTCAAGTAAAAAGGCGGTGAGCTCCACAACCTCCTTACCTGGTTTCACCTCAAGGCTACCCACTTTAAAGCTAGGGTAATTAGGGAACGCCTCGTATCCTTCAAAGGATGCCACGAAGGAAGAAGCCTGCTTCCACGTCTGAGCCATCTTAAGTCCGAGAATAGAGCCCACGAACTTCCGTTGGAACCAAGCGATAGCCTTAGGTCCTACGACTTGGCCCTGTACAGACGCTGGATTGATAGCGTGGTTGATATGCTCGTTAACTAAATTTTTAATACCAAGAGACGTCATCAATATGTCAACTGATTCGAACCCAAATATTGCATTCAGGTCGCGCGTGGTATAAGCAAACGCCTTGAACCGCTCCATAGAATCGAAGTGATTCTCTAGTAGGTCAGTGAAGTTAAAACTCTGAAGGGGTATCTCTCCCTTAACAGCCGTTCGTTCCTTCAGGGCTGTAGCGAACATAGCATTGAAGACCTTACTGAAATCTCCTGACTTTATAAGTTCAGCCATATTATCGCTTGATATCTTACGGGTAGGAAAATAGTTTTCTATCTGTGTTAGGTTAAGGTTACTGACGTCTTTGTAGACCTTATTAATTGACTCGAAGTAATCCTGAGACAGGTACGTCACCATCTTATCCGCGAAGTCTCTCAGCTGCGGCCCTAAGAACTCTTCAATCTTTTCAATAGGAACGCCCTGCTTCTCTAGCATCTCTCGCTGAACGTCGTTCTTTGAGAGCGAGTACAACCACATAAGCTGTGACTTATTGAACTGATACTTCTTCCCTTGGATAGTGAACTCAGCTATATCTTCCTTGAGTGGGCTGTAGATGACACGCTCCATCTCTTTGTATCCCTTCGTAATTCCGTTAACTGAGTTGGCTATCTCATCCATCTTAGCTCGCTGGTCATCCAGCCCCTGTAAGTAATTGCGACGTGATACATTGAGCCTATCGTATACATTCTCCTTAAACCAAGGGGCCATCTGATTCATCAACGTGCCGAGGTGCTTAACGATATCAAAGTTTGACCTTGCAGATTTCATAAGCTCCGAGTATTGCATCGTGCTCACGTACTGCTTAACGGCTTCGAACTTCTCCTTGAAGTTTCCTTCCTTATACTGCTTGAGGATGTTGGTACGCTGACGCATAACCTCCTCCTTAGAAAGCGGGTTGCCTTCCTTATCAAAGAGTATAGGGGCTATACTCTTCACCACGCTATCTGCCTCAACCTTTAAGTCTTCAACCTCCCCTGACCTATTGAGACGCCTTTCACTTAGCATAGCCCGTGAAGCGGTGGCCTCTGACTTTATGATAGCTACTGAAGCGCGTACCTCTTCGAGTGTCATGTCGGCTATACTTCCCCACGCATCAAGAGCAATAGACTGGTCAAGGGCTTTCTCTTCGGGCAGCGTTAATTCCTGCTTTTCGTTTGCCTCATTCCTATTGTTCTTTACTTTAACCATAGCGCTCTGAAGCACATCGCTTTCATTGAGCTTCTGCTGCAAGCTAGTGATTGCGCTCATGCGCATCTGCTTGTTAGGTGAGGCGGCAATAGTAAGTACCCTAGTAAGCGTCTCAAAGTACAGCTGACCTACCGCATCAAGACCACGCGTGCGCGTCCTTCCGCTGGATGTCTTCGCTTTCTTCGCTTGCTTTTTAGTGTATTTTATCAGGTCATTTATCACCATCTTCTTCTCAGCCTCTCGCTGCTCGTCAATAGTATTCAATACCTTCTGTGCCTGCGAATAGAAGTTCTTCTCCGTGGTATTGGCTACGATAGCCAGTAGTCTATTGACCATGCTTCGGTTGATGAGGCCCGTCTGCTTCATCTCCTGCCTGATAAGACGACGCAGCCTAGTCTTGTACTCCTTCAGGTTCTTGATAGCTGCCTTGCCTTGACGTATGTCATTACGCAGCTGCTTCATCTCACGCGATACATCCTTGTTCGTGGCTACGGATAGCGAGTCGTTCATAGCTACCAACAACTCACGCTGTGTGCTAGGTGACTGCTCGTTGAACGCTTCGTTCTCACGCAGTATCTCCATCGCTTTCTGACGAATCTCCTTGGCTGTCTTCTTCGTCTTGTTCTCCTCCGTCACCTCAGCGAACTCATTGAGCTGCTGTACTACGCTCTGATAGATAGCCTTACCTGTATCCATACCGCCCTTGACATTACCAAAGACAGCGGGAACTATGATACTTGGCTGGGTGTACTCTGTTATGCCATCCTTAATAACCTTAGCGTCGTACCCTTGTCGCTTCAGTAGCTCACGGATGGATGCGTCTGAGTAGCCTTTAGAGCGCCCGTATTGAATGATATCACTCATCGGTATAGACGCGTCATTAGGTATCATCCTAAGGGACTCAGCTAGCTCCTTCGACTCCGTGTCTACTCCCTTACTAAAGGAAGCTTCTGGATTCCTAAGTTGATTCAGCTGCTTCTCCGTTAGCTTGATAGCTTTACCACCCATTATGTCAGCAAGCGCAGTACCTAGGAATGTGTCAAGTGTAAGGTTCTGAATCTCAGTAGAGGATAAATCCTTAGACATCTTGAACGTATCCTTAATGTATGTCCACGCAGCATTAAGCCACGCTTGGAACTTCTGTTTAAGGGATGCGTTAATGATAGTCTCTCCCTTATTTCCTATAAGGATAGCCATCGTTTCATTTATAGCATTAGTCCTGGCTTCACTATTGTTTAATCCTTCAGCCTTAAATTTCTCAAACTGACTCTTGTACTCCTCTGTTTGAATAACAAGAGAGGCGCCTTTCTTATAAACCTTTTTACCCTTAGGTGTGAGCTGTAAGTAATCGGTCCATACGTGACCGAACTCGTGAACAGCCGTATTGTAAAGAGCCGACTCACTATTATGTACCTCAGGATTGATGTATATATCTCCTCCTTTAGTTAATCCGTATACCACTTCTCCACCCTTCAGGTACTCTCGAACCCCGTCAGACTTTAATACATTAGAGAATGTCTCAGTGTCTGTAGATAAATTTACGCTAGGAAAAGAACGATTTAAAAAATCAAGTACACCTGCTCGTTGGTCAGGCGTTGCGATAACCCCTACGAACTCTGCGTTAGGTAGACCAGCCTGTACTGGAACCACTTGAGTTAATCTAGAACGTTCACTTCTTTGAGCCCTACCCTTTGTTTCTTGAGCGATACCGATAGATACATTATTAGCTACCGTAGGAAACAATTCTACTACAGACTGCGGTTGTTCTAAAACTCCTATTGTTTTACCTCTTGGGCCAACAGGATAGTTAGGGTGGTTTGTATTTAAAACACCAGGGTTAAGCACGTCAATCCCCTGAACAACAAATACAGAACGCTGAGGAACGCCTTCTAGTTGAGGCTCGGTAATCAAATCTGTTACCACGCCAGCGTTTAGTAGGCTTACTTGTTCCTTCGTAGGGCTATCACCGAGCAATACTTTAGGTACAGCCTTAGCTTGAGACGGGGTATAGGAGGGCCTTCTTTTTTTAGCGCCAACCTCATTAGGTTGACCCGTCATAATTAAACCTGTTATAACATTTACTGAGGTAATACCTTTTAAATTAGATAGAGATTCAGGAGTTAGTAGCTGCTCGATGGTTGTAGGTTTTACTACATCAATCATAGCAAGAACGTCATTAGCATCATTGATATAAGACTTGTACTGCTTGGCGGTTTCCAAAGCAATACCAGAGTCAATAGCATCCTGCTTAATTTTAATAGATTGTTTGACCGCCTGCTTGAGTTGAGACACCGCTTTCTTACGGCGAGATATAGGTAGCGACGATATGTTATCGCCAAGAACTCTCACTACTGCTTCGTTACTAAGTATAGAAGCTTGCCCCATCTTAACGATGAACATAGGAACTAATCCATTATACTTAGGGTTAGCCTTCCACCAACGAGTAAAGAACTCTTTGTTTTCGTTATATACTTTTGTCGCGCTATCAATCTGACCTTGAGCTTTGTCCTTAGTGACGCTAGCCCACGCCATATTTTGGTGACCCTCTACTCCTGTAAACCCAAGACCTCCCTTTAGGTTAGTAATAGTATTTCCTGTTGCGGGGTTTACTACATCGCCAGTTCTAAGCTGGTCAGAAATATTAAATATACCAGGGACGTCTTGCACCTCACTCACATCTATGGTTGGTAGTGGGTTGTCAAGTCGAGAATTCAACTCATCTATATCCACCTTAGTGGCTTTAGCTTCGGTGTCCCTCGGCCTTCCTCTTTGTCTAAGCTCCTCAGCTCTTTGATTAAGAGTATTTCGTTTAGCAACAGTAAGGGTTTTACCCTTGTCGTCTTTGTTTAATTCTATTGTCGCTTCTATATCTGCTATCTCCTGAGATTGTTGTGACTCAATTTGAGCCCCCGTCTCATTCATAGCGTCAAGTATAGCTAGGGTCTCTGCGTCTTTCTCATCTAAAGAAATTCCCAGTGAATTCTCTTTCAACCTAAACCTAGCTGGGTTGTTCTGCGCGTCTTTCTTAAACTTATCTAGTGACTTAGTTAGCTCAGAAACCTTACCCTCCTTCTTCGCTTCAGACAACTTCGTGTCCTTCCTCACCTTAGCTATCTCCTCCTTTACCTTCTTCGTCTCCTTATCTATCGCTGCCTTTATCCTCTCGTCAGCCTGAGCTTTCGCTACCGCAGCTGGTGACACACCTATTTCCTTTCTATTACCTAACGCCTTCTGACTTTCCCTTTCCGCAGCTTCTCTCTTCTCCTTTTTTAATCTAATAACTTTAGCTTTAGATGCTGCGCTTACCCGTCCGTAGTAAGACTCGTCGCTCTCTCCTTTCTTTCTATTGACCTCGCCCTCTACCTTTACAGCCGCAGCCTTCTTCTTAACCTTAGATTCTGCCGTCGGCTTCGACACAGTTTCTTCTACCGCGACTTCTTCTACTACAGGGGCGGCCTTCTTCTTAGGAGCGGCCTTCACAGGGGCGGCCTCTTCTACTACTGCTTCAGGCGCAGCCTTCTTCTTAGGCGCAGCCTTCTTCTTAGGCGCAGCCTTCTTCTTAGGCGCAGCCTCTTCTACCGCGACTTCTTCTACTACAGGGGCAGCCTCCTCAACAGGCGCAGCCTCCTCAACTACGTCAACGTCAGGGGCTAAACCAATACCTAACTCAGACTCAAGGTCAGAGACCTCACCCTCTAGGGTTTCGACTTCTTCTGGGGTAGGTTCTTGTTGTCGGGATACTTCTTCTTCCACCTCTTGTATATCTGAGGGTGATTGATTTTCAGAAATGTCTCCTGGGCTTTGCTCTTGAACGGCATCTGGCTCTAGGGTTTGTTTAATTAACTCAACTACCTCAACGTCGTTACGCACAGCATAGCCCTGCTTCTCTAGCTTAGCTTTCTGCGGTGGTGTCATGTCCGTGATGTGCTCTATGAATTGAGCACGGGTCATGAATTTCTTTCCGACCTTGTACAAAGGGACATCAGGCTTACGAAGCAACTCAGGAATCAAGGCGTCAATTTTAACACCGTCCTTAGGTATCTTCTTCGTTAATCCTATCTGACCAATCTCTTTATTTATCTCAGATATCTCACTAGAGAAGGCTTCTTTATTCGCCTCAGACAACTGCTTCTTAGCTTCATCTAAAGCCATCAGACGTGACACCACCTCAGGAGAGGACGTGCGAGAACGCTTGGGCCCCACACCCAATGTCTTCAACGCATTACGGCGAGCACCCACGTTCTCTAGGATACGTTGCTCTGTCTCTGCATCTATCTTACCGAGCTTACTCATATTGGTAGCCCAGTCGTTGATACGCTGGTCAGATGCCTTCTCTGAGGCGATATAATTTATGTCCGTCAACTGATGCGCTACCGATAGGTCTGAACTGTTACGTGTATCTACGTACATATTTATGGCAGCGTTAGGCATTGACATACCCAAGTGACCAAAAACTTCATCGACTACCTCCTTCCAATTTACCTCCTGACCTGAGAGAACCTGAGCTGACAACTCACCCGTTCCTTCTATTAAAGGACCTACTGTAACTGATTCTACTAACATAGCAGCTGAAGTCGCTGCGGCAGAGGACAGCCGTGGAACAAGTTTCGTTAGGACCCTGCCCGCTGCTACTCCACCGAGTATATTAAATCCACCGATAACTGCCCCACGTATCTTACCGACACGCCTTCCTTCCTCCATCACCTGCTCATTATTAAGAGCCTCCATTACCTGAGAGGGGTCGGATATGTTGTAACCAGACTCACGCATAGAGTCTAGAATAGCATTGGTGTACTCAAGGGCAGCTCCTGCCAATCCTTGTCCAGCAATAAGACCTCTACCAGCACCTGTAGTAGCACCAAGTAATGCACCTGGAACAGCGCCCACGCCACCAGCAACTGAGCCAGAAGCGGCGCCAATACCAGCACCTGTAGCAGCACCTGTAGCTATAGCAGCAGGAACAATCTTCATCCCCAGTGGCATTAGCATAGTAAGTGACGACGCCACGAGACCAGATATATATTCTACTGGGTCATCAGTAAAAGCAGAACCCCACTCCTTAGCTCCAACAGCGTTATGCAGACGAGACATGACACGCGTTTGACCTGGCTTCATCTGAGACATACGCTCAGAGATAATAGCTGCCGCCTCCTCCTGATTCTCTGGCATCATACCTGACATCTCGTATGCCATTATAGCTTCGGCTGCCCACCCCGTGTTCCATGCGTTAGACACGCCCTCGGTAAAACCCTGCCAGTTCTCAGTGAACTCAGCGTATACATTCTTGTCGTGCTTAGCGTCTAAGTAAGTCTTCGCTTGGTCATACTTTAGAGCAGATAACTGCTGTATATCTTTAACAGTATTAAATTCAGCGATTAGATTATTAGCATACTCACGCTCCTGCTCATTCTTAGGCTCGTATTTTACTAGCTCCTCCACGGGTATACCGAACGAAGCCATAGAATTCTTCTGAATAGCTGCCTCTTTAGCGAGTGATGATTGATTAATACTAGCCGCCTGACCAGCTATTTTATTCTGACGCTGGTTGAGGTATACATCGAAGTCCTCACGTGCTGTCATAGCCTCGTCATCCATAACCGCATCGAAGAGGGTGTCCTCTCGCTGCTCGATAGAATCCACATAGCTCTCTACGTCTTTACGTAGTACGCCGTTAGTGTAGTGCTGGCTATACAAAGCCTTCTCTTCTTCATCAAGAGATTCTAACTCAACGTTGTCACTGTCCTCTAAGAAGATACGCTCGTCACGTAAAGCCTCGTACTCCTGTAGTGCTGCTTGGTCAGAGCCATAATCTCTATTCTTTTCACGAAAGAAATGCTGAGCTTCAATCTCTACAGGGGCCACGTCCTTCCAGCTGCCCTCAGCAAAAGCATTAGCCTCCTCCTCAGTGTCAAAACTAAATACCTCACCACGCGATTCAGCTGTTTGGATAGCTTCGTCCGTACCCAACCTCATCCACGTTCTACCGTCTGAGTTGTAGTTGTCAGGGTTGATAGGGAATAGAGTAGGCGCCACCTTGTACTGCCCGTCTTGCTCGTACGACATAAACTCCACCGTGGATTCGGTGCCGTCGTTATTACGCATAGCTTCCCCCCTCATATTCTGAGCACGGTAAGCTTTGTCCAGTACGTTGTCGGTCTCTAACTCTACAGGTGCGGTAGCGTTAGCATTCATAAACTGACGTAGACGCTGCGATTCTACCTCAGCCCCTGCATCAGTAAAAGTGTCAAGGTCCACATCGATAGAGGCGCTACCGTCGGTAGTGGTGACGGACATTGCATCGCCGATACCTGATTCGTTGAAAGTAAATCCATACTTACCAAACTCTTTACGCATATCAGGAACCACCTGCTCCTCCTCCTGAGCTATAAGGCCAGGGGTTACTACGTCGATAGACTCAGATAGGCTAGGCGCCTGGTCAACGAGTTGAACGGACGGCTCCAAAGAACCATCGTCCAATGACGAATCCATAGGCTCGTCTTTTTTTTTTAAGCCCATCAAGGCTTGGTAGTCATCTATACTCTTGGAATAACCACCCCCTTGAAACAAGTCGTAAGAATCTTGAAGAGCTTGAGGGTTTGTATTGATAAGCTCTACAAACTCATCGAAAGATTTGGCGTAGCCCCCTGTCTTAAACAACTCGTACGAGTCCTTAACTGCTTGTTCGTTCATGACTATTGATTAATATCCACTTGTATCCCTAGTACCGTTTGGGTTGGTCGTAGCTGGTGCTCCAGACGCGCCAGGCGCTCCGAACTTTCCTCGTCTAGCCTCTCTAACTTTTTCGTTATTGTAGGCATCGAACGTGCCTCCATCAAAGATAGAACGAAAGTCCTCCGTGGTACGAGACACACCAGATTTAGCGGCGTCAAGAACCATCTTGTTTACCTCTTCCATTGTTGACTTAGGAACATCTCCATCATCAGGGATATATATAGGCTCCGTCATTACGCTAGGCACAAAGTATTCGATAGCGTCATTGTCGTTTCCTAACAGCCCTTCACTACTAGGGATGTCGTTTTCATTTACAAACCTAACAGTGGACTGAAGGCCCGCTGTAGCTAGAGCTGACTGAGCAGCCGTAGCCATGACTGAGAACTCAGGGTCCTCAGGGTTCTCCCCTAGTGCCTCATTGTATGCATTACGTGGAGACTTCTTGGACTTACCAACCACCTCATCGTAGCCTGTTATCTGAGTGGGTGCGTCAGTAATTCCAGCCCTCGTACCAGCGAAATCCTTATTAACCATAGTAGATGAGGGGTCGCCACCACCTGAACGCTCCATCACCTCGGTCACATTGCTCACCCCATGAACAGTGTTACCCAACTCAGCCCACTGCTGAAGAGTTACATCCTCTGGTAGATTGATTGTACGAGAGGTGCCGTTACTATAGGTAACGGTATACTGTCCGTCGGTTGTAAAGTCAAGGTCTCTTATATCCCTACTTACCGCGCCTGGTTCGCTCAACGCTTTATCAGCTGCCATCTGCCGCTCTTCAGCGCTGGTCGCGTTAAAGATTTGATTCCATGAACCCACCGCCTGGTCCTCAATCTTTTCTGAGCCTGACCGAGCTTCAGCTTGAGAGCTTTTCTCCCACCACTTCTCAGGGCGGGCTGTCTCTTTCTCGTCGAGCATACCACGTAAGCGATTGGTCACCGTCTCCTTAGCCATATCCATCTGGCTCACTCGGTTGGCGTTAATCTTATCGGCCATCTCCTGTGTGACAGGAGGGACGGCGTCAAGGTTGGCTTTAATCTCTACGTCGAACCCTGGCATGGGCGGCCCCGCACTTGGTTGAGATGGGTTATCTATCAATAATATTTTAGAGGGGTCGTTAGCTGCTTCCTCAAAATCAGAAGTAAATCCAAACGGAGTGCCCTCATCATTAACCTTACGGTTCATCGTTAAGATTGAGCTTACGTTAGTAGGGATAGATAGCTGTTCATTGACTAGGTCACGCTCCATATTCAGGTACTCAGGGCTGTTCATAGCAGACTCAAGGGTCTTTACATTACCCTTCATCATTACCTTAACCTTAGACCCTAGGTTATCCACGCTAGAAGATAAAGCTCCCTCCATATCGAAGGCATCGTAGTTAGCTTTCATACGCATCTTAAGGGCGTTAACCCTTAACCTATCGTTAGGGCTAGTAGACATCTCCTGTACTCCCGTATCAGGATTGGTTATCATTTTAGCTGCGCTTACCTGCCCATTAGCGGGGTCAATAAAAAGGCTTGTGCTACTAAAGTTACCGAAGCCCTCTGATGTAGCCATTAGGTATTGCTCAAGAGGTTGAGACTCACCGTTCTTAGCTCGCTCCATCTTCTCCCCGTATACCGTTTGGTATTCCTTCGCCATACTAAACGCATCCTTAGTTCCCTGCTCTAGGTTGGCTCTGATATTGGTGTAGTCACTGACATTCATCTGCCCCGACTTCAGGAGATTTTCCGTGATAAGGGCGTACTCAGACAGGTCATTAGAGTACTTAGTTACATAGCGGTTGGCGTCCTGGTTCTCTCCTAGCGGAGGGCTAGCAAACATCTCGGCCTGCTCTCTAGCTTTCTGGTCCAGGTCGGCCTTCATACCATCGCGAATACCACGCTCAGTGGCAATCATCTTGGACATATCCTCCCCTACTTTACCCCAGTCTACCTGAGTAGCAGCACTCCTCTGAGCTCTGTTATAGTAAGTCATTATCCGAAAGGGTTCATGTTGTAAAAGTTATTCTGAGGCATACCGACCACTTGATTTCCAAGATTCGTTTGCTGTCCCTGTACGCCAGGCATAGTCACCACCCCTGGTACAGCCTGCTGAACCTGAGGCATAGCGTAGTTGAAGGCGTTAGACCGAGCCATACCCTTCATTGCGTTATTGCCCAGGCCGCCGATAAATGAGCCATATTTCTTGTCATTCATACCCCCTACAGAAGAGAAGTCAACACCATTTATGGTACCAGCTTGAGCAAGAGAATTCCTGTAATCAGCAGACGTTGCACCTTTATTTTGTTGCATGAATAACTTCTGCATCTTAGCGTCGTTCCTTACGTTGGCTGTCTTCGCGTATAGCGGAGCCATCTCCATACCTTGCTGGCCCATGCTAGCTACTCCAGCAACCCCAGCCTGTATGTTGGCTGCTCTAGCTGCCTGAGCATCTCGCGCTGCCTCTTGAGCTCCAGCCACCTCACCTAAGTCAAGCTCAGCATTTATATCACGAAGCCTACTCTGTTCAGCTATAATATCATCCTCTATCTGCGTGAGCTCGTTACCCATCTCAGTACGGATGCCAGCCTGCTGTTGACCAGCGACCATAGCTACACGCCCAGCGGTAGCAGCGCTACCACGAGGGTCGGCTTCACGAGCCGCCTGCATAGCGTCAGCCGCAACGACCAAGTTCGCCTCGTTCATAAGCTCGTATGGTTCTTTCTTAATAGACTTCGCCTCAGCGTAGTTTACATCCAAACGCTTTCTCGCCTCAGACATAGCTTTAGCTGCGTCAGCCTCGGCTTTAACCTGTAGCTTCCGTTGTTTACCCGCCTGCACAAATGACGCTGTAGTGGTGACGCCTGTTATGGCTAGCGATGCGATTACTCCTGACATAATGTTTTCTTGTTTAGTATGATATGCTCAGGAAGCGTACGATAATCCGTAGTGTACACGTCCTGCTCAGCTTCCTCAATAGTTTGTTTATCGGTCCTATATACGCAGGTCCACGTGCAGTCCTCGTGCATATAAGCCACGCGCTGAGTACCCGTCTCAGTCATCACCGTCATCGGCGCTTGGATTCTCTTTACCTCACCCGTGTCCATAAGCACTGACATATCGCCAGATAAGAAGAACGAGGGGTGGTCCTGCTTGTGGATGTAACTAACGACCAACGAGCCCTTAGGCATAAAGATTTCCCTAGTATATAACCCGTCCTTTAGGTGGTGCTTTAAAGGCATAGTCTCCTCCATCTCTTTAGTATGGTGAACAACAGCCCCCTCCTGAGCCATTATCTGCTGGGTAAACTCCTCTATATTCTCCCACAACAAACCCCTATCCTCATGGATGTGAGATAGTACAGACTCTGGCCCGTTCTTTAATGTTTGTGGTATACCCATACTAATTCAAAGGTAAGAATTTCACGGGAAGGATTTCATCACCTCTGACTTAACGGCAAATAGCTCTACCGCCTCTGTATCGTCATTGGTTAAAGTGAATACGCAATAGTGACCGAGCACCCCATGGGACTCAGCTACCTGGTTCTTTACATACAGGATAAAACTTACGTCAGGTACTACTACTGTACCGCTAACCACAAGGTTATTGATTCCGTTAGGGAGGTCCACGTTGATAGACTGTACCGTACCCACAAACACGGGAGTTATAGTAGTGCCTGGAGCTGCGTAATAGATAGCGTCACCTCCAGCACCAGAGGTGATGTCACTTCCAGTAATCATAGTACCTATACTGGTGGTTAAAGGGAAGTTAATGGTCGTCGTAGTCGCTCCAGTTACAGTAGTTAAGCTATTACCTATACCATTGACAGAGCGTAGGTCATAGTTAGCGAAGTCATCTCCCACTGTACCAGGGTCCGCGCTGTTACGGATAAAGGCAAACCAGTCTGACTCCTTCTGCTTAAAGAAAGCCGCCTCAATAACACCTGGTGTCTGTAACTCAGCAACCAACTCAGCCTTCCACGCGTGGTCTCCTTCGTAAGCTATTGTCTTGAATAGTTTATTCATCATAGGCTCTGCGTTAAAGACGCTCTCCATTTTAGAGGAGTCCTGACTACCGTAGAAATTATTACGTAACTCGTTGGTGTTGTGCTGCCATAGGTTACCCCCACTAAAAGTGTACAGGTACTGGTTCATACCTTGAATCCACTCAGGGATATAGGAATAAAATGAAGGCCAACCTTGGGCGGGCGGGCTAAAGGTCAGGGTGTAGTTTCCTTCAGGTACAGGCATAGCTTATTTTTTAGCAAGAAACAAGATTCGTAATAACACCGTTAGCCACGGTCATAACAGAAGTAGTAGGTGCACTGTCTGTTACTTTATAATTACCTGTAGCTAATACATTTGTCCCTAAAGAGTCGTTAAAGACCCAGTCATTTATAGCTAATATACCAGGGGTATTTTTCACCGTAGCTTGATAGAACGTCTGGTCTTCAACAGAGCCACAGCTCCCTCCTACTAAAGAGGAAGAGAACGAAGGAAGAGCAGTCGCACAAGCTACCTTCACCCCCCATGAGGCAGACTTACAATAGCTAACTACTGTAATCTGAAGGGTAGAGGGCGTGGCAGCCGACTTAGGGATTACCATATAGCAGCTCTTAGGGTCTTGAGTACTAAAGCTCACATCACCCCCTGCTATAGTGACCGACGAGGAAGACCCTGTAGCAGCGAAAGCCCCGCCTGAGTATACATAATCAGGTAATGTGTAAGGGCTTTCTGTTGTAATATTGTTAGCACAAATACCTGAGGTAGAATCACCTAGGTATGTAACGCCATTAAGTGTAGATGTCTTATGGTAGCCGTCTACCTCTGAGCTAAAAGCGTTATACGTAACCCCGTTATACACCGCGTACATACCGTCAGGGACATCTCCAGGGAGGTACTTAATAACAATAGCCCCCGTGTCTGCGCCTAAGTTAGTAGTAATATCGTAGACACCCTCGGCTCCTCGATGTGTTATCTCGACACCATCACAGTCAGAAGCACACGAGGGGCACGATGTAGCAGGGCCCAGCGTGCAGGTAGCGTTGTCTAAATATCTAACGATAACACCGTCGGAGTAGTTTCCTGAAACAGCACAAGTGGTTAGCCCTACGTTAGTGAATACACCTGTTGATGTAGCGAGTGTCGTTCCGTTTAGAAAGTAGTTGCTTATTACGCCCATGATTTAAATTTAAGTGCAGTCACATTTAGTTACACTAATACTTACCGTAGCTACAGTACCCGTAGTTACAACAGGAAGGGTTCGACTACATACAGAGCCACTGCTTCTAGCTGTTATAGTTTGGTAGCTAGTGGTGCCTCCAGCGCATTCGTTATAGCTAACCACTACACTAGCTGACCCAGAGTTGGTAATGAGATACTCAGTACAAGTACCTGAGCCACATACGCAATCGCAGCATGCATCCTGTGGTTTAGTACCGAAGCACAACGCAACTGACGTCACCTTCCTGTAGTCCCAAATTAAATAGAGGTAGCTATCGTTAGAGTCAACCATATCAAACGATGCCGAGTACTGGTTAGGGGCAAGTGTACTGTCAATAGGTGTAGCAGAGGAAGCTGCACTAAGAAGGGACGAGATGTCAGCCTCGCTATTCTGGTATAACGTATTACTTCTCAAGTACTTAAACCCATCAGAAGTGGTATCAAAATCGTAGTCGTCAGGCTGTATCTTATTGGAGATAAGTTTTACAGAAGCTGTGTCCGATGGGATGATATTAGCCCCTTGAGAACCTGTGATAACATTGTACTGAGAGACTAGCGGGAACTCAGCAGCCGAAGAGAACTCCATTTGTTCAGAGTGAAGGGCCGATGTAAATCCTCCGCTGTCCGTCCAGCGATATTGATTATGGATAAACTTATCGGCGTCACTAAGGGAGGTCACGCCCACCTGTATGATAGTAAGGGGCACCTCGGTAGGGCACTTCACTGTTATACCTAAGACAATTGGACTTGACCCGTTATTAACGAAGTCTAAATCAAGTTGAGTAGCCGCGACGGAGTTTTTGTTTATCGTAAAACTTCCGTTGGCACTAGCATTACTCACTGGTGTTGTGACGGTTGAGTTGTACGTAGCTGTAATATCAAAAGTATCACCAGAACTAATCTGGAATACGGTATACGAAACAATGACGTCACCCACCAGCTCACCGAGGTCGTAGCATAAACTAAGGCCAGCGCTAGGTAAAGTAATTCGTTCGGTAATACCACACTCAGCGCACTTAACGGTTAACGGCAGCGCTTGGGTATTGCTACTAAGAACGTACTCGTTCATATAAGGGTCAAATCCCCCAATCTTTTGCGTATTAAAGCTGGAGATAAACAAGTCCCTAAACCAGCTGCGCATACCCGCCTCAGAGATAACCTGTAGGCTTTCGTTTTGTGCTGCCGAGCCCGTTAAATGGATGACGGCCCCTCGCTTGGCGTCAGTGAAATACTTATGCGGTCCCCACTCAGCGAAGCTCTCTGGGTTATTGCTGATACCGAACTTCTCGATACGTGATATCTGAGTACCCAGCACCTCAGGTACGGAAGCGATAGCGCCACCACCCGTGCTGTCGGAGAGTAAGTTCTTACCCGCTAACACATAAGATATCTTGTCCTCCTGAAGGGTAAGTATATCAGTTTCTCTAGCAAACAACTTCTCTACAGGGCCAAAGGATTCCTCCAGTGGTTTAAAGTTCAGTAGACCTAAGTTAAACTCGTTGAGTTTATTTACGTTAGACTCGTTATTAAAGACACCGCTATAGGTAAGGTCAGCAAAACGGTCAGCCTCCTTATAATCCTGTGCGCTTACCGAAGTAACACGGTTACCTAGGTTGATAGCCTTACCGATAATCGAGTCACGTATCTTATAGCTTTCTACACCGTTGCCAAAAGAGATGCAGTTAAAAAACTTAAGGTCTATAAGTGCTGGATTTGTATTGCTCTGGTTTTGGGTAATACCCCCCCCCGCGTGGAATCCTCCTGTAATAGGGTAAGACACACTCGACTCATACCACACGTCAGATAAAGCGTCAGAGGGAAGCGTCTCAAATACAATGGTATCCTCGGCCGTGAATATCTGCCACCTAGTACGAATCTGAGACTGTTTTCTATCACTACTTCCACACGCCTCCGTTCCACGAGTAACCCATTTAATAACACTTCCGCCCACAGGTTTATACCACGTGCACTTTAGGTCGTATACATTTTGGATGTTTGTTGTCTGTCCTAGACCGTAGTTGTTCGCGGTAGTAGTGGTGACTCCCTCATAATCAAAAGTCAACTCCTCTGTAGTGTCGCCGCCCACCTCCTGTACTCCGTCATTTAAAGTGGCGGAGATATTATCTCCCGTAAACCAATCCACAATATCAGTGTAATCCTGTGAGGCTACCCATACTTTATTTAACGTGTATATCCTGCGGTTGCAGCCGTTAGCTTGACCATCATTTCGGCCCCTTCGCTCAAATGTTTGATTTAAGTTAAGTATAGTTCCAGCAGTTATAGCCATGCTACTACTAAGACCTTCATACACCTGAAGTGGAGCGTCGTTATTAGCGTTTGCTGTTGTAGTTTGTAGAGAAGGGGTGCCTGTAAAAAAGGCGTTTTCTGTAGTAACCACATTAACAGCTGCTGAGCCTACCTTCATATAGACTCCACTAGGTACAGTATCTACACCTGTGACAGTAATGAAATCTTCCTGCTGTGCTTTCTTCTCTAGTACAGTAATGTACTCACACGAGGAGACGGCGCTGTCAACGTCACGCTTTACTATAAGTCTATCACCCGTCTCTACTTTTTGTGAGTTTTCTCCCTCCAGTAAGAAGTAGGTGTTGTTAGTAAGGGCCTCGTTAAAGAATATACTAGAGTATACCGTCTCGTAGTTCTCTCGGTCAGGCTTGATAACAAACTTATATCGTGTAGCAAAAGCAGGAGGCAATTGCTGCACAGGTATAGTCGCCTTGATATAGTTCTGGTCAACAGAGTTAGCACACGGAACGTGGATGGTATTGTTTTCGCTAACCAAAGCCGTAGTAGCCCTGTTGTAATCGTCCATATACACAATCCCTACCTCGTAATCACGGTTACTATGAAGGCTCGTAGGGTTGCTTACCGACCTGTACTGTAACTCGTTAATACTAATGTTGTAGTACTCAAATACATTTAAGCTGCTATTGGGCGCATTTTGATTATTTACAAAACGCATAGCAGGGAACTGAAAACTAATTATATTCCCGTTAATAGAAGTAACTATAGCCTGCTCTAACGCGTTGATACCACTGGAGTATTTATACGAAGGGTCAGGGTTGCCTCCTCCTATCGTAGGTGGTATTACACAATTAAACTTATCGGTAAACGTAACTCCGTCGCATGAAGTTTCAGCAGGGTCTGCGGCGTAAACAGGCAGGATATTAGTGTTGGTCCCTATCTTCTCCTGGAAGTCAGCGCTGTTAAACAAAGCGTCTAAACTAGCGAAGTTCTGCTGTAGTGTATAAGAAAAGTTTACGTTCACCCCCGAAGTCTCGGCCTTACCTCCAACGTTAGCTGGAGAGGCAAAGCTCCATTGAGCGTGGTTAAGAGTAATCCCAAAATCTATTACCGCACCAGAAACAAACTCCGAGTTAAGTATTACGGAGGTAAAATCTACATTGAGAACCCCGTTCGGTGCACTCTGCTGAGATTGGTCAGGGTCAATGGTGTATACACCCGCACTTGTGGTAGAGGCACTCACTAGGTCAAAGACACCGCCCTCCCTAGATATACGCTCCACATCGTACTCAAGTTTAATAGGGTATCCATCCTGTTGAAGTAAATTATAACCGTCTATATAGTTACCATAGACCAAGCGATTACCCATAACGGTTTGCGCCTTAGCAAATCGAGGTACGTTATCATATAGACGTAATATCTCCGACGACGGAAGCAATGTAAATATCTTACTATTAGAAAAATTAAAGGTGGCATCAGGGTTATTATCAACGTACCCAAGGTCAGCTTTATTAATCTTCTCGATAACCTTAATGGTACTGCTGTTCATCTCCTTGAACAATAGGTCAATACCCACCACTAAAGGACCGCCTGAGTTAAAGGTAATAGTACAGGAATTAGTAGAGTTAACCATACCCTCATTGAGGTACGACTCTATACTTAAGTTATACCCGTTAGGAATAAAAGAGGGAGCGCTAAACTGAGAGGTAGCCGAGTACTCATTGTCCTCGTACTTATAACGGTAAGCGAAACAGATAAACCGCTCCTCCATAAAGTTCTCCTCGGCGATTCCAGGTGCCTGGAATGGAAGTATAGAAGGTGAGTCTACAGGGGGTTTCTTAATGACAAGGATAGACTCATCTGAGAACTGGTCTATATACACACCGCCCACCAGGTCAGGGTTAGTGTAGTCCTTATCCACGTTGATACGTCGAGGCGCGTTGAAGTCGTCAGTAAAGAACAGTAGGTTGTCTACCAGGTCAACACCCGTGATGAGGTGCTTATCGTCAAAGTTCAGCGTGGTCTTTGTTCCTGAACCATCATTGATGCTTATGACATGATACACAAGGGACTCGGTGATGGCGTTGTACGAGACAATAAGGTCTAGCTTATTGGTGGGGTTATCTATAGTTCCGCCTTCACCTGACTCCGTGTAATTAGAATCATGGATAAACCAGTAGATAGTCTCGTTAGCGCCGTCAGCATACGAGCCTATACAACGCGCTGCTGCGCTTAATGACGTGCCGTTATACGTGGCTGATACATCAATAAATTTAAGTGTTGTAAGCCGAGTATTGCCCTTGGTGTTTTCTACTGAACCTACCTCGGAAGCCTCAGTAGAGCCCAACCGAATATTCAACGCGTCTATATACTCACCATTGGGGACGAGTCGCTCGTCCAATGATTTGTTCATACGACCCTGAACAAAGTTTCTTACAATATTTGCCATGTTACTTCAGCCACTTGTCCCGTCCCCTAAGATTCATAAGCAACCTACCTGGGTGGATATTACTAATTCTAATCTTAGCATTACGAAGCAATGCTGACTTGTTCTTCTTAGCGCGGCTAACCACGTACTCCTGAACGCCCAACTTAGAGTTGAGGATAGCGTACTGGATATAAGCGTACACGTACTCCTCAAATAATTTATTGACCATAACCTGGCTGTCATCACCACCCATCATACCGTCAGAAACATACTCTAATACCACGGACTCACCCGATACACCAGAGCTGAAGTTGATAACGCCTGACTGCTTGTCTATAGCAAAGGTGGGGTTAGCGTTAGCCGTCTCTGTATTAAGTCCGTAGCGACCGCCAATACCGTAGTCAAAGTACCATAGTCCGTCAACACACCAGCCCTCTGAGTTATTGTAGGCGCTGTTATCGTTGAGATAGATACTCCGCTTAGAACCGCTAATCCTATCCATATCGATAGGGGAGTTCTCAGGCTTTAACACATTGCCCTGCTCATCAAATAAAATTCGTAGGTTGTTATCCTGTAGGTAAGCCCCACTCCAGTTAGTTTGGATGTTCTCGCTCAGAGGATACAGCAATCCATTTCGGTATGTAGAGATACGAACCCAGTTGACGTAGTCCTGCGGCAATACAAAACGCAGCTGGTCAGAAACAGTAAGCTGTAATATCTTAATCTCCTTAAAAGCGTCGTAGTTCAACTCCTGTACCGCACGCTTAGCGTGGAATATAATCTTATAGCGCTCCTCGTTATTAATCAACGAGTGATTGCCGTTATACATCAACAAGAAGTTCGTTACAATATCGAACAAAGAGACGTACTGATAGCTACCCCAGTTAGCATCCTCTGGATTGGCAACGCCATTCTCATAGTACTGATAGTCAGATATATAACCCATTATCCTTGTTGTTGGTCGTTCTGTATCTCCTCACTATTGGCGTACTGATACACATCACCCTCACGAATAGAGATACCACACTGCTGTAATATACGATTGACCAGTCGGTACTCATCGTCTATAGCCAGCTCAAAGTCTTGGTATCCCGAAACGTTAGGATTGAATATAGGCTCGCCTGCACCAACCGATGAAAACGTCCACTGCGGAGCTTTAGGATAACGGATATACTGACACTGTATAGAACTGGCTGTATTAAAAGACGCAGGAAATACAGTTAGAAGGCTACCCTCCGTGGTATACGCAGGGTAATTTATAGAAGGGGCCGTTAACTGCGATGTATTTAGCAATGTGATATTGCTATGTGTAACGTACTCAGCCTCACCGCGTAACGTCCGTGGTGTAGTGGCAGTGTCATAACACAAAACCTTATTTAAAAGGTAGTAGTCATCGCCTGTAGTGAGCTCCGAGGGTAACGAGAAGGTATTGTCCGCTACGTTAGCTAAGTCATTAGTGACAGAGAAGAAATCAATTACCTCGATAAGGCTTTTTGCAATATCAGCGTACCCCGTACCTGACTTACGAGCGTTCTCTTTATTGAGCTGTTTGTTATAATCCGAGAAGTACTCATCGAATATCTCTAGCTGTGCTTGTTTAGAGAATAAGTTAAAATCTGCTGGTGATATATACCCGTAGTTGTTCTTATTCAGTATCGACAGGACAGTGTTTCTGACTGAGTTTATCATAGGTCAACCTTTGCTCAAAGATAGCCAAAAAAAAGGGGCCGATATTTTTGCTTGCAATGAAGCACAATAAGAAAAAAAAAAGAGGGACCTAAGCCCCTCCTTTATTTCTATTTTCTTAAATATCAAGGACTAACAGCAATGGCACTAATCGCAGTGGGAGGTGTAGGTTTACTCTCTACGTTTCTCCAGTTACTAGCTAATGCCATTTCAACTTGCTGTGTCATAAACAGTTTCCACTGATTATCGGTTACATCCGCATCGTGATTAATTAAAATAATAATAGGATTTGAAGTCGCATTTAGATATCTAAGAGTTAACTGAGTAGCGGTTGTGGTATCTATATGAGCAAGACCCTGCAAAGCGATAGGAACCTCCTGACCTGAGGGCAGTGTAAAAGTGATGTACTTTACCATAATATATTTATTTAACCAGCCGCAGGGCCAGCAATATTAGTAACTGTTTGAGGAAAAGCTGAAGCGTCAATCGTAAGCATAGGCTTAGTATAGCTGTCTTGTTGAACGCTAACAAGTAAGTCTTTTACGAAATTTCCCATAGCAACATTCTGAGCAGTATCAGTTGTTGAAGTAAAGGTAATTGTCATAACGTCCTGGCTTGCGTCAGCATTCAGATACTGAACCTTAACAGTTGTAAAAGGAGACGCTGTACCAATCTCGACATTGTACACGTCAAACGCGGGGAGAATCATTGTGTCGTGGGTCGCAATGCCTGTGACTTTGATATACTTTTGCATTGTAAAAAATTATGCGTTAGAAAAAATTATCGACACAAATATACAATAAAAAAAGAGGGGCTATTAACCCCTCTTCTCTCGTATATAAACCGTGTGTATCTATACAGCAGACTCAAGCATATTCAAGTGGTCCAGACCGTTGTCACCCATAAGGTAAGCGCCAGCCGCTGTCATAGGGTCGTCACCAAATGGAACGGTAAGCATCTTCTTCTTATTGGTAGATGTATTAAACCAAATCTCCTGCTTGTTCTTACGGAATGTAAGAAGTCCTTTATCAAAGAACCCCTGTACAGAAGCGTTAAAGTTAAGCTCAGGGTCATTAACAGCCTGTAGAAAAGACTCAGCGTTATGACGGGCGAAGATGAGCATATCTCTACGTAGCTCAGATGTAGTTTGAGATGAAGGGTCCATACCAAATACCACACGAGCTACATTCTCAATCTGCTCGATAGACATTTCACGACATTGGATAAGGGCGTCTACCTCTAGGTTGACCGCCTCTAACTCTTTATGAGCATCGCGCTCATTATTAATTTCCTCAAATTTAATACCATTTAAAGGGTGGTACTGAAGGAACTCTTGTAGGACTGGATTCTGTCTAGGGACCGAAAGGAATCCATCCTCAAATACGATAGGTTCTAAAACCACGTTGCCGTCCTGCTCATCCGCGAAGGGTGACTTCTGGTTACGGGCGTAGCGTAGAGTTTTATTAACTCCAGCGTCGTCATCCCAATATAGCAGCGGTGTACGGGAGTTACCTTGTGCAGGAATCATATACGCCAATGGCGCTTCTTCCTTAGTGAGTCGGTAGATTCTATCTACCAGGGGGGCTTTGCTTTTCATTAGATAAGATTTAAAGTTTAAAATAGAAGAAGGGGGGACCGTAGTCCCCCCTCATTCCTCAGTTTATTATGCTTCGAACAAGAAGAAGTTATTCGCTCCCAAGGTGCAAACAGCACGCTCAGAGAGGAAGTTCACTTCCATTGCGTCGAGAGAGCTAGTAGCGGCGCCACCAGCAGAACCAGTAATCCAAGTCTTGTAACGACGGTCTTCAGTTTCTGAAGCGCGGTACCGAACGTGAAGGAAAGGTCGCTTAGCGTTCTTACCTAGGATTTGGTCATATACAGATGTAGAGCCAGCAGGAACCAACAAGCCGTTGATACGTCCTGAACCAGTTGCAGTAGGCAATCCACCACGCATAGTTGGGTCGTTCAAATACTTCCAGTCAGACTTGTAGAAGTCATAACCACGACGGAATCCAGTGAATCCGAGGTTGAGGGCCATGTCCTTATCGTTGTCGAAGAGACCGTAAGAAGTACCACCTGCTCCGTAAGAGTTCTGAGCAGCCAACATATCGTCGATATCAAAGCTAAACTGACGGTCAACGAAGATTACATTTTCTTCGATAGCGCCTTGCTTATCCAATCGTGAGATGATAGTGTCAAAGTCCGCCAACGTAGTTGGGTTGCCTCCTCCGTATACATTACCTCGGTTGTTAACTACATAGAAGATACCTTCTGAACCAGCGCCAGTTGCAGCACCAGCACCACCATTGCCCAACAAGGCATCAGCACCTCCGCCTTGTACAGCAGGTACAGCTTCAATCATAGCAGTCTCCAAGTAGTCGTCGAAACGAAGACGTGTCTCATGCTCTGACTTCATATACCATAGGTATCCGTTAGCTCCGTTCTCGGTTTGAATCTCAACCCACCCGATTTGAGCCATGTCAGAACCAGAGACAGCGTACTTGTCCTTGATGATGATTGGCTTATTCTCGAAGAAGATATCGTCAGATTCTAAAGAACCCTCCATCCCATTGGTTCCTTTCTGAAACTCAGAGCCATAGATGAATACAGTAAACTTATCAGTCGCAGCAGTTACAACTGGCCCAACCGCCGTGTAATAGTTAGCTTTGAATGACTGAGCAGCTGTATCTACCTCGCTTACAACGGCTTTAAATAAACCAGGTGCTCCAGTAGTACGAGAAATAATTACGGTCTGTCCATTACGGAGAGCCATAGCATTATTCGCGGTAAAAGGTGCTGGGTTAGCATTCGATGCAGGAATTGTGTACACGTTAGTAGTAGTCGCAGTGGTGCCTACTGCTGTTACTTCAGTATACTTTACGTGGAGACGCCCTTGTTCTGCCCACTTGATAAGGTCAGAGTTAGAAGGCATCTCGGCTCCTACCATACGTAAGAAGCCAGAGATTGTACGATTACCATATCGCTCGAATTCCTTCTCGTAAGTATCAGGGAGATACTGATTCAAGAAATCAAAGTTGGTAATGTAATTTGTTGCTGTGGGTACTTGCTGAGCGCTTGGCTGCAAGTTAAATCCTGGGTCTGTTTTAACTGCCATTTTTTCTTTTTAAATAATTAAGAAGTGCGTTTTACACTTCGAACTTTCAAGCCTCGCCCCGAATCTGGGTTGATGGCTTTAACTTTGAATTCCCCGTTTGATACCGATTGAGGTGCGCTACGCTCAGACATATTGATATTCTTAGTCTTACGCATCACATCATCCACGGCTTCTGATTTGCCTTGCTCATAAAAGAACTTGGCAAACTTTTCTGGGTTCATCGCGACGGCCAAAGATTTGTGGTAACCCACAGCGTCATTAACGAGTCCCTTGTCATCCACGAACTTGTTAATCCAAGCTTGCGGAGTGTCTTGCAACTTCCTTAACTCTGCCTTATCTCCAGGAGAAAATACATACGACTTGTCGTCTATAGCGAACTCAAAACCTTTGAACTCGTTGCCGAAAACCTCATCGGATTTCTGACCAAACCACTCTGCCTTACGCGTCTGCTCCTCTTGAAAAGTCTTTGACTGTTCAACATAATGCTTATAGCTCTGATACTCTTCGTTGTCTTCTAGAGAAAGACTCCCGCTTGACTCAAGGGGAATCTTGTATGCCTCCTTCTGTTCATTGAAGTGCTTCTTTGCCTTAGCAATAATTTTTTTCTTTGCGACCTTAGTCTTTTTGATAAAGGCTTCATCGTCTAACTCCTCGTCGTAATCATACTCCTGCATTACAGACTCGATGTCCTCTTCATCTAACCCCTCCTCTGTAGCCATAAGGTATTCCTTTAGCATAGTGTTAGGGTCAACTGTATCTACGTCTCTGTTAAGCTTAACAAAGTCTTCGATACCACGACCTGTTTCTTTCTTGTACTTAAAGTACGCGGCTACATCCTCAGGTAACTCTTCCGATTGAGCACGCTCCTGGTTGAGCTCATCTAACGAAGAGATATCTCGGCCATATCGCTTACCGATATAACTAAGGACATCCTCCTCTTTAAGTTCCTGCTCTACCACCGCTTCAGCCACTGGCTCATCAGGTGTTTCATTCAAACTTTCCTCGTGCTTTTCGAGAAGTGCTGACTCTACCTCCTGTATTGATTTAGGCTCTACGTCGTCTAACGCCCGTACTTTAATTTCCATTTGATTGAATTTAATTTTTTATCTCGGCTCGAATTCAGCTAGGTCAAACCCATCCAAGCTATCCTCGTTAGACTCAAAAGTCTGGGGAGGTAAGTTATTCTTGCGCTGGTTAATTAACCGTGACTGCTCTGTGTTCTGTTGACTGATACGGTCGGACTTCGCTTGCTCCTTGTCGTTCTCACGTGTCTGCATACCGTCTTCTACAATACCTTTCAGCTGCATCTGATAGTTGAACTCGGTCTCCATAAGCTGAGCTTTAAGCTGAGCTTCGTTATTCATCTTCTCAATATCAAACGCTACCTCAGCCTGCTTAAGCTGCATCTTCCCTTGAATCTCTTGCTGGTTTTTCTGCATAGCCATCTGGCCTGCCATTTCCTGGGACTTGAGTTGCTGCTGCGCTTGCATAGCTTGTTGCTGCATCTTCATCTTCTCTTCTCGTTCCTGCTTAGCGACACGCTTCATCTTAAGAAGCTGGTTGGCCATCTTCAAGTTACGGAGCTCCCGTATATCAATAGCATCCTCTAAATTGATATCACTTTTAGACAGGGCCATCTGGATATTTTGCTCCAGCATAGCTTTCTGCTCTTCATCAGGAGCTACTTCAATAAATATACCAAAGTCATATATGTATAGCTCCTTAATATCCTCTAGGATACTGACGTTATACTTACCAATCTGATTGACAAACTGCTCCTTAAAATCTGCGTACTCTAATATATCAGATATACGATACGTCAACCCCTCCGCTAAAGACCTATAGATATAAAGGCCCGCGTCTAGGATATGTCGCGTAGCTGTATTAGAGTTTAAAGCGGCTAACTTCTGCACGCCCACTAAAGAGTAGGGGTCAGGAGTGGAGCCGTCACGCGCTTCGTTAAGTCCCGTGACATCACGAATCATCTGCATATAGTGATTCATATTCTGAATCAACATCTGAGCTTTGTTGGCGCCAGAGCTAGAGTTCAACTGGGTGATAGGAACCTTACCTTGGTTGTAATCTCCGTCCTGAGTATAGCTACGTCCTACAACACTACCCGTCTGGAAGTAAAGACGCAAAGCGTCCTCTGGGTTATAGGCGTTACCTGTACCTAGGTCTACTTCATTAAGTCCGTCGGCATCTATATACACGCCATCAGGAACGGTACGTGAGATAACCTGCTGCAACTTCAGGTGTGTAATCTGTATGAGGTCCGCAAAAGGAATCATACGACGAGTAAGAGACTCGATAACACCCTTATACATACGTGGTGCAACAGCTACATAGTTAGGAAGAGCGTGCTGACTAGCTGATTTAGGGCGTACCATATTCTCAGCTACCTCCCACTTAAGTAGGATGTTAGTGCCCATAACCATAACGCCATCATACCACACGTCAATAGTCTTCTCTATCTTCTCGAAGTTCCCTTCCTCCATCATATCGGTAGGGGGATTGAATTCATCGGTCTTCTCAATCATACGAGAGCCGTCATTCTCTAACAACTTCTTCTTATAGACAATCTTCTTAGTTGTCTTATAATTGAAGTACATCAAGGTTGTGCTATCTCGATAGAAAATATCGTTGTCATAGTACTGAGCTACGTTATAGTAATCGTACCAGCTCTGTCCGTGCTTAGATATCTCCTCTAAATCTTCGTTGGTAAGGGTGGGGTCAATCTTCAGTAGCTCTATAATAGGAACTGTTTTAATCTCACCCCAGTAAAAACAATCTTTAAAGTGAGGGTCCTCTGTATAGCTATATACAACATTGGCGGGGTCTACATAAGAGACCTTTACTCCAGACCCCTTTAGGAACTCATGCTTAGCCACGCTAAGACCCAGTACCATCTGGTCATAGTCGAACTGCTTACGTAAATCTCCGTAGTGGTTCTCGTCGAATATGGTGTTAATAGCTTCCTCCTCTGCAATCTCAATAGCTGGCTTAAACTTAAGCTGCATATACAGCTGTAACTCCTCATCAGTCTCAGGAAGTTCATCGGGGTCCATTGTAAATGGATTGACACCTGTCTCCTGCTGGATAGTTTGAAGCATAGGCTTCGCGGCCATCTGCCCCTGTATCATATTCTGATACTTACTGCGTCGGGAAAGTGATAACGCGTCCTGAGCATAAGCGTTTATCTTAAATAGACGCTCAGACATACCATTAACTACGATATCAATAAACTTAGGCAGGATAGGGACGGGTGTCCAGTCAAGATTTAAATATGACAGGTCGCCGTCAACGGCTAACTCGTTCTTATACTTAGCTACGGATTGCTCACCGCGTGCGTACAATCTTAGACGGTTGAAGTCCCGCCACTGGTTATAGAACCTACACTGATTACCGTCCTTCTTGAACCACTCATACTGAATGGCTTGACCGATTTGCAACCCAAATTCCTCTGTCGCTTTCTCAGCATCAGTAACGAATTGACTAGGGAAACCTGCCGCTGAAATATTTACTTTGACGTTCTTCATGTAATAAGCTCACTCGTATTCCCAGAGTTACGATACCTCGCGAAGTTAAGACTAATTTTTTTTTCTTTCTGCTCTGGCGTATATAGGTGTTTTTGATTAGCCATGATAGCCAAACCTGAACTTATAGTAGCGTCAAAAGCAGTACGATTACTAATGTCAAACTTAGCCCAGTCTTCTAGCGTCCTTATGAACGGCATAGAACCCATATCATCAGGGTCCCTAAAGGTTCCCTCCATATCCAGCCCTATATGCTTCTCGATATATGACTCTATAGCAGCGGCGTGAGCCTGCTTTACATCCTCCGAGGAGTTCGGTATGCCACCTAGCTCGCGCTCTGTCTTAGAGAGTTTAGTATAGTGCTTGTCAGGGCGGTTCATACAGAACCCACGGTAACCCCTGTTCTTAAAGTGGTATAGCAGCCTAGGTTTATTGTTCTCTACAAGGATAGGCATACCATAGAAAACACAAGCCATAAGGACCTCCTCGAAAAATATCTCAGCCGTTTGAGGACGCGCCACATACTCTAAGAAAAACTCATTAGTAGGCGCCTCATCCATATGAAACTTAGTCATACCGTGCAGCGCCCCGTTAGAACCGCCCCCACCCACAACGCCTGATATATCATACGAGTCACAACCAAAGGAACCTAGGTGCTCGTTGCCCGCATACTTAACGCCGTGTTTCTCAATTACCCTATTCTGCATACCCTTCTGAGGTGTCCAACTTACGTTGAAGCGCCCACGTTTATCAGGGTAGAATACCACCTTACTGTCCTTTACCCCGTCCTTCCACCTAAAAGAACCTCTAGTTGTGTAGTGCTCCTTAACTAAAGAGTCCGAGTAGTCTAGCTGCTGGTATATTTTAGTCAGGTTGAACAGCGAAGATTTACTTTCGTCACGGAAAGCGTGAGACTCCGTCCTAGGGAACTGCCTATAGAATTCGTTAAGAGCATCGGGGTCATTCTTTAAAGAACTTACCTCAGCCTCCCAATAATCAATAGCTCCGTTCTTAATCTTCTGGTTGTCAACCCCTAATACAGGTTCCGATGGCTTATGAAATACAGGGTGACCGAACCTATCGATGAATCCCTCCATGTTATACTCCATAGGAATAAACAAAGAGTACATACCGCTAAGGGTTTGGCCGTTAGCGTTACGTTTTTCTACGCTAGAGTCCTCGTATAACTTCTTAAAGTTAGAACCACCCTTGTTAAGAGCGTTAGAAGTGGACCCCATCATACACTTACCTATAATTCGACTACCCAATCGAAGGCAGGTCTTCGTTACCCTCCAGTTATTGAGGATGTTATTGGGTTTAATCCATTTCCCGCTCTCGTCATGTACTAACAGCAGCAATTTCTCCCCGTCATAGCTGTTATCATCTGTATTCTTCCAGTCGATGGTGGTATCGAGGCCGACTATATCGTCGGTTCCCACCTCGTGCATATTCTTCTTAGTAATCTTAGACGCAGGAACCCGAAAAGCTAGCTCCGTCTTCGGTTTATCCATACCATCCTGGATAGGCTTGAAGAAAAAGGGTAGGCGGTTAGCGATAGGAACCACCTTATCTGTGAACATCTTCTTAGCGTCACTACCAGTCTTAGAGAGCACCCCTACACGGGCGTCTTTTGCTAGCGTACCTGTATTTACGCACTCCGAGGAGCCCATAAAGGAGAATCCAGAACGTCTAATCTTAAGGTACGAGATACCGAAGCAGCGGTCATCAGCTTTACAGGCTTCCCAGAAAATAAAGAAGATACGGTTGGCCTCTCTAAAATCAGGATATCCTATATCGATAGTCGTCCACTGGAGATACATATAGTGCGCCCCCGTGAGATAAGTAGACACTCCGTTATTTACAAACCAGTATCCCGCCTCACGCTTATCGAACTCAGACTCTATATAGTCCACCCAGGTATCTTTAAACACAGCGGTCATATCATTCCACTGGAAGATAGACTGGATTTTAGATAGCGGCTTAGGTAGCGGCTCCCTTACCCAATACTCTTCGCTACGTTTAGCCTTATGCTTTACGTCTTCTGTATTTAAAGGCAGCGCGATATTTAACCCTGATATATTAATTACCTGGCCGACCTTACCCGTCTTGGATATGACCACCATATCATACTTCTCGTTGTACCCATAGACCCATGTGCTCGCTTGGTTCTTTCGAGCCAACGCGTTTTTAGGTACATGGTCGTGAAGGACGCGATGTAATTTATTTGGACCGTCGTTCTGCAAATCCTTGCTTGGTGTCTTCTCGTCCTGATGTGGATGCACCTAGGTCTAGCTGCTCCTGCTCAGAATCAATTTTATTTAATATCTCGAACGCATCGAAGATAGCTAGCTTCTTGGTAGCCGCCGCATTCTTTAACCTATCAGCTGCCAACTCGTCTTCCTCGTTAGGCTTTATAATATCCTCCTGGGCCACCTTGATGAGCTGCTCTACAGCTCGTCGTCCAGCGGCTATGATACGAACCTTTAGTTCTTTAGACTCCATCTAGTATGGTAGTTATCTGGTGGTCGTACATACGGTACATCTTCTCCCCGTCCACAGAGAACTCGTACTCACTGTCTGGTTTAAAGGTGACCTTGTCTCCCACCTTCACACCCATACTCGTTAGCGCTTCGTTAGGGTATCGCATAATACCTGTTAGCGGCTCTTCCTTAAGTGGCTTCATAAGAATCCAATCCTCAGGAGCTACAGGCTGAACGAAGCAATACCTATCGTAGGCGTGCCACTCACCGTCGTGACGGTACATATAGAACTGCTCAGTATCCACGAAGAAGAGGTCGTCACGGAAAAAACTCTTCCCGCTTTGCTGCCTACCCTTCATATCATTATAGAACTTGAATACGTTGTGGTGCACTAGGAGCGTGTCACCCACTTCTATAGGCCCTTCGTACCCTAAGGGTAGGGCAATAACCTCCGCCTCCCTTGTCGAGGACGTATGGTCCTCCTCAGAGGTGCTAGTTATAATATCCATACCCTCAATCTCTTTCGAGTTAGTGTATCGTTTCCCGTTAACGGGACGAGCAATAAAAGAAAATGGTGACCTCACTAGCTAAAATTGATGTCGTATTCAATCGATAAAGGCATAGTGCTTTTGAACTCCTTCCACAGATAAACTCGATTAGACTTCTGTATCCATATCATAATGGACTCAGTGTCTTTATTGTACGAGATAAGATGAATGGTATATGCTCCACCTAATATCTCTTGACCTAACAGATAGTGCATAGCACCTCCTTTATAGTCAGGGCCAACAGATATCTTTCGAATAATCATTATTACTCAGCAACCTCCTTTTCGGTCACCTCGCCTGTTTCGATATTGATATTAGCGCTGGCTCCATATGTTTCTATAAGGGATTTCTCCATATCATAGTAACGCGCTTTAATCATCTGGATATTAGAAAGGATATCCTGTTGCTGCATTAGACATTCACCCAATGCAACTTTGTTTTGGTTAAGCTCGGTTAGCGCATCGCGCAATTCCTTCAACTCCTCGTCAGTTAACTTCTTCATTTAATTTAATTTAATTTAAGGCCACGTAGCAATAGCTACTCTTTTCCAAATGTTAGTCGCAGTACAAACATAGATAAAAGTGTCCGTCCATACAACATCACCCGCCGCTCCAGTAGAACTAGAGGTAGCAGGAGGTGTACCAAAGTTTACTTTAGAGGCAGGGTCAGTCCAAGCTAGCTCTCCATTTAGAAGATTAGACAGCTGCTGATTGACAGTAGGGATGTTACCTGGAAGAGTTATCGTATAGCTAGTCGCTCCAGCAAGAGAAACTGGTACTTTAATTGTTAAGTATCTAGTATCGGCTGGGATACCAGTATCTATCCTAAGCTTTATTGAAGAATTAAACTCAACAGTATTGTCTACGTTCAATTTTAACATAGGGGTTAAATCACCATTCGGAACAACAAAGCTTAAACTTTGGCCTGCTGTACCAAGTAGATAACTCCTATTACCAGTTCCTGTCTGAACAAGGTCAGAGGTAGCAAGGTTAGTGCTATCGTTCTGAGAAACCCAGCTTAAAATTCCACTGCCATCGGTTTGTAAAACCTCGTTGGCATTGCCATCGTTCTCAGGAAGAGTAAGTGTATAAGAGCTAAGTAAAGTTGAAGGGGCTTTAATACCCGCATACAAACCATTTAATACAGAAAGCTCAAACCGTAACGTAGCTTGGTTACTTATACTAATAGCATTTTCAGCAGAGCTATTGAGCGAAAACAATGGTGTAGTACCTCCATCATTTCCAAAAATTAAAACACCTTCATCAATATCATAAGCTCTAACCCCACCTGTCTGAACAAGGTCAGATGTGGCAAGGTTATCTGTGCTGGATTGATTAACAAAAGCTAACTGTCCTGAACCATTAGTTTTAAGAACCTGCCCAGCTGTACCATCCGAAGCTGGTAATGTTAGAGTATAAGAAGCAGATACAATTGCTGGTGATTTAACCCCTACATAGTTTGAGATTCCGTCGTTAAATCGAATAGGAACTCCAAGACCTGTATTGATTGAGTTATTACCAGAGGTACCATTAAGAGAAAAAACAGTAGCTCCCGTATTGCCCGTAAAACGTATAGTTTGGTTGCCTAAACTATATGTTCGGTTTTCTCCACTTTGAGTAAGGTTGCTGTTAGATAGATTAACAGATGTGCTAGTTGCCCACGAAAGAACACCTGTAGCACTAGTCTGTAAAAATTGACCTGCTGTACCTACAGCCGCAGGAAGGATAAGTGTATATGAAGATGTAACAGCAGTCGGAGCTTTAAACCCTACATACTCGCTACCTGCCGCATCCAGCAATTGCAAAGGAACAGTATGTCCAATAGAAACTTTTGCTGAAGAAATACCCAATAAAGGAGTAACACCATCTTGGAATTGTATAGCCCCTGTGTTTATATCATACGTCCTAGTAGAATCGCTTTGAGTAAGGTTAGCATTGCCTAGGTTAATAGAAGTAGCGCAAAGTGTAACAGCACTACAGAAGTCAGTAACCTGAGACGCTGTGATAGCGATAGGGTTCTGAGATGCCCCTATAACAACTCCTTTACCGTTAACAGCTAACGTAGCCGAATTAGCAGCGTCTCCAAATGTTCCATTGCTAGTTTGATTGCTTAAAGAAACAGCACCAGATAAAACAGATAACCCTCCTGCGGACGGGAAAGATGCGATACCCGCTACTGTGGAAGTAGCTAACGAGACGTTATTGTTAACAGCTGTCCAGTCTCCTTGGTCAACAGGATTATCTTGATTGGAAATAATAACATCCCCTACAGCCAATGCGGTGCTCCAAAATCCCAGACCATTACCCGCTCCTGTTACTGAATAAGTAAACCCTGTTAATACTCCAGGACCTATAGGAGGAAGTGCAATATCAGCATCATAACCGCCTTGGAAGGTTAATACTCCAGAACCAGCGAATGTAGTATCCACATAGGCTTTAGTCGCGGCGTCGGTTGCAACGGTGGGGTCAACAAGACTAACAATCTTATTGGTTCCCATATCAAGGTTAGCCGTGGCAGCTCCAAACGAAGTTACAGGAATATTTGCTGAGTCAATTTTATGCTGATTGGTTCCCGACGTAACAGCAAAATAATCTGCATCATTAATGTTACCACTTAGGGGTAGCTCGCTAATATCTAAAGTAAATGTAGCTGTTCCAGGAGCAGAGATTACCGTGTCAATACCCACACCACCCACTAACGATAATGTATCGTCGTCGTAAATAGTTTGATTGGCTCCTGTATCTCCACTTATATCAAAGGAAGTCATAATTCCAGGAGCTACACCCGATACAACACCCGTAATATGACCCTGTGTATTAACAGAAATAGATACAGGATAGGCATACGTGCCTGGTGTTCCGTAATTTAAATGGTCAAAGGTGACCGTTCCAATATTAGAAGCCACGCTATCAATAGCTACTCCACCTAAAAGAAATAACGAATCATTATTGTTTATAGTCTGGGCAACACCAGTGTTCCCGTATACACTAAAAGAAGCGAGCCCTACAATGTCGCCAATACTATAGTTCATAGTGGCTAAGGCATTGCCAGAATCACTGCCAATAACCTTGTCTAACGCGGTCGGTGTACCATCTATTAAGTACGAGCTAATCTTAGGCATACGTTCTTACGCTTTTCGGTTCTTACCCATAACAACGGCCTGAAGGATACGAGACAATACATTTACAATGCGGTCGTCCTTCTTGGTTTCTGTGAGCGCGGTCATAGTTCCTGCCGCAGTCAAAACAGCCAATGCAATCTCGGCCCAGTATGATGCTAAAAAATTCATGTCGTTTCGTTTAAAAATTTATACTTATCCTGAACATCGAATGAGGGGCAATCCTTTTTTGAATATTCGTTGTGTCCGTGGATACTTAACTCCCCAAAAATAAGGCGTAAACTTTTAACCAGATTCAAGAACGATATATCCTGCATCTCAGTCATCGTGTCTAGGGGTTTCAAGTTGTTATCCGTACCACCTATATAGCAAACACCTATAGAGTCTAGGTTGTGTGAGTAGGTGTGAGCCCCAATCACATCTATATCTCTACCCTTATGCACTGAACCGTCGGCGTAGATACAGAAGTGGTACCCTATATCATCCCATCCTCGAAGCATATGCCATCCACGTATATCATCAACAGTTACATCGCGTCCACCAGGTGTAGCTGAGCAGTGTAAGATGATTCGTTTTAGGTCCCTCATTCAATACCCTTCTTGGCAAGCAATAACTTAATGTCATTTACTCCATCTACTAAGAAGTCAAGGCTCTGCTGAACTTTGGTCTCTTGCTTCTCTAGCGAAAACAACCGCGCTTTAATTGTAGTTACCTCGTTTGTCATCTTAACCCATGTGGCTATAATACCTCCCAACGCGCCGATAGCAATAGATATAATCTCGTAGTTCATTACTCCTCGATAAAGTCAACGTCCTCGGTTACTCCTTCAGTTTCGATTGGAAACCATCCGTTAGCCTCCATATATGCCTGGTCGTGGACCGTGCATTCGGTAGGGATAATCTGCTCAAAAAGAACCGTTGAAGACGTAGTGATAAGCGTAGTGAGGGCGTCCATTTCTGCTTGGGGCATTAAAGGAAACAAAGCCTGTAGCTCGGTGAAGTCCACCGCTGCGTTAACGTAGATAAGCCAGTCTAAAATAATCGACAGTGCCGCCTCTCCCGTTGTGGGGTGGATGACAGAGCCAAATAAATTGAAGTTTGCTTCGTCTGGATTTTGGATAGACTCTGGACGAGTAATACAATAAAGCTGTCGAGAAATAGCTTCTGCTCGCTCCTCAGATGTAAGTCCTCCTTCGGGAGGAACGATTAGATAGTTACTCATAGTGTGTAAAGATAAGGATATTAATAGATGTCGTAGAAGTCGTTTAGGTTGGTTTCGATTCCAGTGCGGTCTGTGGATTTGTCGGAAGCGTAAACAACTACCTCCTGCGCTTTGCCATTAAAATAGCTTGAATTTCCTTTTTGACCAAGACGAATACCTGTGCTTGTTGTACCTGCGGCGCCTCCAGTTTCTGCGGTTGAGCCGTTGTAACCTATTGCAAGAGACGTTCCGAATAAACCAAACACCAAGTTTTGGGCGGCTGTGTAGTTTGTTGACGTATTGAAACCATTGTTAAAATTCATTCGCATTGTTGCGTTTGAATTGTACCTAAAAAATGCGATTCCTCCTGTGCCGTCCCAAGCGATAAAAGCGCCACTACTATTTGTTTGGTCAGGTTTGGCAACGTGAAAGCTGGTGAGCGTTGTTTCAGATAATCCAACACTATCTAAGAAATCGTTTGCACCATCAAAATCTAACGCGGGCTTGCCGTTCTCCGTCACCATACCCGTCGTACCATCGTAAATCTTTGGTCGGTTAGCAGACGTAACTTGAGTAACGTTGTTCCCACTACCACTCTGGTCGTACCAAGTCTCTACGAACACGTCGTTACTACCTCCGTAAGCGACAATAGCAGAAGTGTCTAACTCTCCGTAGCTATCGAAGCCTACGTCAAGCGTAGCTCCGCCCACGTTGTCCTGTACTTTAATAGCGCTACCTGTATAAGTGTTACTCAATCTACGTAAAGAGTAACCCGCCGATGCACCTGAGTACTCGTCAAGTAAGCCAGCCAAAGCGACATCGTAGTAGCCACCGATGTTGGTTTCGATTCCTGTTGTATCGGCTGCAGATTTTACCGATGGATACAAAACCATTTCTTGATAATATCCTTTGAAATCATAGTAACCTTTAAGCTGAATGCTTGTTGCGTTTGTGAAAGTTCCTGCTTGATTGTATACCTCTATGGCGTTCACCCTATACACCATCGTTCCGTTGTGGCTCATCGACATTAAAGCGGGTGTGTTAGCGGAAATCGTTCCGTCGCCAGCTATTAGCGGTCTAGAATTATTGTAAAACCCGTCATATATTTTACCTGATGTGTACCCCCAATGGCCTGTAATTTGGCTCGTTCCTAACGCGCCATAAGGACCGAGAGCAGTCTTTTCAAATAGAACGAACCCGTGAACCTCAGTTAAATTCAAGTTTCCAACGGTCATACTTTTTGTCCCTTCTACCGATATTCGAGGTTTTCCGTTTGCGTCCACTATAACCGCACCTGTTGTACCATCGTAAATCTTTGGTCGGTTAGCAGACGTGGCCTGAGTAGCGTTGTTCCCGTTGCCACTTTGGTCGTACCAAGTCGCCACAAAAACGTCATTAGAGCCTCCGTAAGAGATTAACTCAGCAGTGTTAAGGTTACCGTTAATATCAAAATCAATAGCCTTTGTAGCCCCTCCTACATTGTCCTGAACGAGGATAGCGGGACCTGTGTAGCTAGAGTCAATATTGCGTAAAGAGTAACCCGCAGCAGCACCTGGGTAGTTATTCAATAACAAAGGCGCTACAGGCTCAGTATAGATTGAATAGAAGGTGTTGATGTTCGTCTCAATTCCTGTGCGGTTGGCGGATTGGTCTGACGGGTACGTTATAAATTCCTGAAAATTACCGTTGAACTGTTCCGAGCCTCCTGCGTTCGCTCCAATGATAAGAGGCACGCTTGTGGGATATGTAACCAACGCGCCTGTTGTGTTCAGCGCTTGCGTTCCGTTTAAATAGGAAGTGCCTGCAAAGGTGTTAAAACTAAACGCGCTTTGAATTGTTGGGTAAGCGAATCCGCTGGCTTTGGGCGAGCCGTTAATGTAATAATCAATGTCTCCTGCTGGGTTATTATCGATTGCTTGATTTACCCTAAAATAAGGTGATGAATGTGTTGTGGCGTTAGCAGGAAGGCAAAATGTAACGTTGTACCCGTTCGTTCTGTCTTGTTTATGTACTCCAAAAAACGTCAGTTTTTCGTCATTCGCTACTCCATTAGACGTTCTCAAAAAATCA